>OLQR01000558.1_pt1 | contig 27859 bp, 26 predicted proteins | sample 1671881 | NCBI WGS metagenome assembly OLQR01 (sample SAMEA3136623, study PRJEB25190) | human gut metagenome | biome: human gut; feature: human-associated habitat; material: faeces | place: Austria | collected 2013 | reverse complement strand
TTTATGATTACTTGTCTGTTTATTCTTTTGATCAAAAGAATAAAGGAAGAAGCCAGCTTTAGTATCTTTGACTGAGGTTGGTTTGATATTAGGCGATACTGTTTTCAGGCCGTTATCAATGACGATTTGGTCATCTTTTGCAGAGATTTTTGGTTCTTGGCCTTTTTTGACTGTGGCGTAGACATCATTTTCGACATTATATTTTTTACCAGCGATCTCTTGTTCACCTTTGCTAAGGACTTTCTTGTAAGAGAAATCTTTATACATTTTCTTAACCAGAGCATTACCAAAGGTATGGCGGATTTCTTCAACAGTTTGATCTGACCAGTCCCCTGACCCCATGATAATAGCAATCATTCGCTGATTGCCATGCTTGATGGTATCAATATAGAGTTGAAAGCACCTTCTGGGCTAGACCCTGTCTTCGAGCCATCTACCCCCTTGAGACCATAATCAGCACCAGGAATTGAATAGTTGTAGGTTTCAAAAGCTTCTTCGTAAGGTGTTCCCTCTTTAACAGCTACAACAGGTTTGCTAGTGTATTTAAGAATATAAGGATACTTTTTGATAAAGTTATATGTCATGATGACCAAATCACGCGCAGTCGTTTGATTGCTCTGATTGTTATCATAACGCCTCAGGTGCAGCTGTATTAACCTTTGAAGGCTACCGCAGCTGCACCTGAGGCGTTAAACCATTTGGTATTGGTCATACTTAATTCTTTGGACTTTTCATTCATCATGTCTAGCCATTTATCAGGATCATTATTGGTCAAGTAGTTGGCTAGCATCACAGTTATAATGTTAGAGGATGGCACCGACGTCATGGTAATGAGCTCAGAAACTGTTTAGTCAACACCAGCAACAATCTTGTTGTTGGAGATTTCATAAATATCGGCAATAGCTTGGTCTGTAGGAGTAGCTGTAATAACAGTTTCTTCTGAAATTTCTCCTTTGGACATGGTTTCGAAGACCAAATACAGCGTCATAGCCTTAGACATATATTTTATATGGGTTCTGTCATAGGCGAAACCCAGTTATATACTTAATAGAAATTGCGTATCAATCAAAATTAAAAAACAAATTTAATAGTGATAAACACCTCCATTATACCGTATAAAATACTTAGTTTTCGAAATATTTTATATTTTAATACATTTTTTAGAATCTATAGTGGTTTAAAAATCACATACTTTTGATAACAAAAAAACAAGCTGATTTGCTCGTTACTCTTTATCTTTTATAGCTGTAACTTGATGGTAAATCATAAACCATGTCTCATTTCGGCGCCAGATGCTGGTATGGAAATTTCCTCCCAGTTCGTAACTAATTAATTTAGTTTTTTGACTGATGGATGTCATCTTAAACTTGTCAAAGTTATTGAGAAGCGGTTGATGATTAGCAATGACGTCTTCCCGGTTCTGATGATGGCCGTTTTCATCAATCAAAAAGAAATCGGGTGCTAAGAGGTTTTCGTAGCCTGGAATCTTTGATAAGATAATCTTTTCATTCCGAATGAGTTTGCGAAGGACGTTCCCATAAATTTCGTCTTCAGGAATTGCAGCAGGCTCTACATGGACATCAGTATCATAGACAGAAAAACGCTTACTGAGGATTTCTTCAATTTGTTCCGTAATGGCGTGGCTCTCGTAGACGGAGAGGTCAGGGTTCATTTCAACCACAATATCAAGGTAGATATTACTACCATAGGAACGTCCACGTTGCTTTTTAACTTTGGTAACTTTAGGAATATTCAGAATGGCTTTTTCATAGGCCTTAAGATTTCTCTCATCAAAGCCATCTGACAAGCTGAAGGTTGCTTCCATGAAGATATCATAGGCTGTCTTTAGGATGAAGAAGGTGATGATAATAGCAGTAATATAGTCTATGATGGTAAGGTTGAAGGATGCTGCGACGATGGCAATTGAAGTTCCAATAGAGGTCACGGCATCTGATAGGTTGTCCTTAGCAGCTGCGATAAGGGCACTGGATTTTAGTTTTTTTGCTAACCCTTTGTTATAGAAATAGACTGCACACATGACAATAGCAGAGAGGACTCCGACGGCAGCACCAAGAGGATCGACGACAGTTTCTTCTCTTAAAAAAATCTTTCGGACTGTTTGAATTAGGACTTGGAAGCCTACTACAAACATGATAAAGGAAGTAACTAAGCTTGATAAATCTTCAATCTTCCAATGTCCAAACCTATGATCTGAATCAGCTGGCTGACTAGCCAGCTGTAATCCAATGAGTAGGGCGACATTCCCCAAAATATCAGATAAGTTGTTAAAACCATCGGCAATCAATGAGCTGGAGTTTAAAAAATGTCCAGCAATAAGTTTGGCAATGGTAAGAAGTAAGTAGGCTGCAATACTAACGATGGGACCTCGTCTGGCTACCCTTAAATTTTCATACGTCGTCATAGATTTACCTTTTTGTTTAAATACAATAATTTATTATAGCACAAAAGAATAGTTACTTAAAGCCTGTAATACCTTGATTGTTAATATGAATCGTCTTTCTTAAAATGAAAATATTGAAGAAACAGCTATCACATACTATTTTTCAGTATTTTCCGAATATTATCTACAAAATGTGGTATAATTTAGTGTGTATAACAGTCTAAAAGAGGTTTTTATGGAACATTCGACATGGCACAGGCTTCTAAAAGAGGAATTGCCTAACCATTATTTTTCAAAGATAAATCAGTTTATGGACAAGGTCTATGAAGAGGGAACAATTTATCCCCCACGAGACAAGGTATTTAATGCTTTGTTAGAGACTCCTTTTGAAGAAGTCCGGGTGGTTATCCTTGGACAGGACCCTTACCATGGTCCTAATCAGGCTCAGGGTTTGTCATTTTCAGTACCTGAGACGATTCCAGCTCCACCTTCTTTGGTTAATATTCTCAAAGAATTGGGGGAGGATCTTGGTCCTAGAAGTCATCATGATTTAACAACTTGGGCCGAGCAAGGAGTGCTATTACTTAATGCCTGTCTGACTGTTCCAGCTGGTCGAGCCAATGGTCATGCTGGTCAGATTTGGGAACCTTTTACAGATGCTGTGATTAAGGTTCTCAATCAAAAGGATACTCCTGTTGTATTTATACTTTGGGGCGGCTATGCTCGTAAGAAGAAATCACTAGTAACCAATCCTAAGCATGCCATTATTGAGAGTGCTCATCCTAGCCCTTTATCGGCCTATCGCGGTTTTTTTGGCAGCAAGCCTTTTTCAAAAGCCAATGCCTACCTCGTATCTCAAGGACAACCCCCAATTGATTGGTTGAAGTAAAATAGAAAGTTGGAAGATTATGTTACTGATTAAAAATGGTCGTGTTGTTGACCCTAAATCTGGTTTGGACACGCAAGCCGATGTTCTTGTGGACGGAAAAAAAGTCGTTAAAATTGCTGAAAATATCGATGCGGGAGATGCCCAAGTTATCGATGCGACTGGTCTTGTGGTTGCTCCTGGTTTGGTGGATATCCATGTTCACTTCCGTGAGCCAGGTCAAACCCATAAGGAAGACATTCATACGGGTGCCTTGGCAGCGGCTGCAGGTGGTTTTACAACAGTTGTGATGATGGCTAATACGAATCCAACGATTTCAGACAAGGAAACTTTGAAAGAGGTCTTGACTTCAGCAGCTAAGGAAAATATCCATGTTAAGTCTGTTGCGACTATTACAAAGAACTTTGATGGTGAAAATATTACTGATTTCAAGGGTTTGCTTGAAGCAGGTGCTGTTGGATTCTCAGATGACGGTATTCCATTGACCAATGCTGGGATTGTCAAAAAAGCCATGGAGTTAGCTAAAGAGAATAATACCTTTATCAGTCTTCACGAGGAGGATCCTGATCTTAATGGTGTTCTCGGTTTCAATGAAAATATTGCTAAAAAAGAATTTCATATTTGTGGGGCAACTGGCGTAGCTGAGTACAGCATGATTGCGCGTGATGTCATGGTTGCTTATGATACACAAGCACATGTTCATATTCAACACTTGTCAAAAGCTGAATCTGTAAAAGTCGTTGAGTTTGCTCAAAAACTTGGAGCACAAGTCACTGCTGAAGTGGCGCCGCAGCACTTCTCAAAAACTGAAGACCTCTTACTCTCAAAAGGCGCTAATGCCAAGATGAACCCACCACTTCGTTTGGAATCAGACCGTCAAGCCGTTATCGAAGGTTTGAAATCTGGAGTAATCTCAGTCATTGCTACGGACCACGCGCCACACCACGCAGATGAAAAGAATGTGGCTGATGTGACTAAAGCACCATCAGGGATGACTGGTCTGGAAACCTCTCTATCTCTTGGTTTAACTTATTTAGTTGAAGCAGGACATTTAAGTTTGACAGAATTATTGAAATTAATGACAAGCAACCCATCTGATCTTTATGGTTTCGATGCCGGTTATTTGGCTGAAAATGGACCAGCAGATCTTGTTATCTTTGCAGATAAGGAAAAACGTCAGGTTACAGCAGACTTTAAGTCTAAAGCAGCCAATTCACCATTTGTAGGCGAAGAGCTTACGGGCAGTGTTAAATACACTATCTGTGACGGTGAGATTGTTTATCAAGCCTAAATAGTGGATTAGAGCAGGGCACTTCGAGACACTTGGTGTTGCAGCTGCTTTTTTAGTCCTTGAAGGAGCAAAATGATGAAAAAGATACTTAAAGGCCTCGTTAAATATGTTGCTTTTACTGTTTTGTTAGCCTGTTTTCTGCCATTGTCTTTGCAACACGTTCAAGCTGATGAGGATGAGGTAGAGTATAGTCTGCCTTCCTATGTTGGTCACCTTTCAATTCATGATGATGGTAATGCGACGTTTAGTCAGGAAGTGACTTATGATTTTGATAGTGATTATAAAGGTCAGTATGTAACCTTGGGGAAAATTGGTGGTTATTCTATCATGGATGACCCAAAGGTTTCAGCAACCGTAAATGGGAAAGAAAAAACAGATATTACAGTTGAAAAAACAGACTCTTATGATGGTATTAAACTCAAAGTTTATAATTCAGGTTCAGATGGTGATAGGGTCGTTCTCAAAGTTACTTGGCAAATCCAACAGTTGTTGAATCTATATTCAGATATTGCAGTTTTAAATTGGTTTCCTATCTCTGATTGGGACAAAGGATTTGGACAGGTTGATTTCACAGTTGATGGTCTAGATGCAAGTCAAGGAGAGCTTTACGCTCACGCTGGTTATTTTGAAAAAGCCCCACATGTTAAACGTACTGCTACAGGTTATCAGGTTCATGTAGACAATTTACCAGCATCAGGTAAATTGGAATTACATGCCTACTGGCCGATGACTAATACTTTGCGAGAAAATAATCAGGCTTATTTATTAAATAAAACGAATGAGGCAGACTTTCTTAAAAAAGAAAGAAATATCAAGGAATCTAAAGAAAAGTTTCGACATCTATTTTATGTCATCTTGCCACTTGTAATCTTAAGCTTTGTTCTTGTGGGTATTTTCTGTTACCTCATTGTTCTTTATAGTACTAGGACGCCTTCCTTCCCTCGAGATGCACGTCTTTATGAAGCCCCTCAAGATTTAGCACCTTTGGTCCTAGCCAAGAATGTTTATAATCAGTCTTTCGATAAAACAGGACTAAAAGAAGAAACAGGTCCTTTGAAGTTCAAACATATGGTTCAAGCAACCATCCTTGATTTGATTGATAGAGGTTATCTCACCTTTAGGCGAGAAGGTGATAGTAATATTCTTACACGTATTGAAAAGGAAGGTCTCTCTTCATTTGAAGGATCTTTCTTGGATATGTTGTTTGATGGTCGCATGGAAATTAGAGATAGTGAAATGTTCTCGCGCTATTATCTTGATAAAGATGCTCTGGATAAACAATTCAAGAGTGCTAGAACAAGCTATGAGCGTGAAGCTATTCGTTCTCAGGGAAAACGTGTCAAATATCAATTTACTAATGACGGCTATCAGGTAGCAAAAGGTGTAGAAAAAGAGGAATTTGCGCTAGGACTTCCTAAAATTTATAGAGATTTTAGTGCGAAAGAAAAGACATTTAACATATTGGGAGTAGCAGCTTTGGTACTTTCAATGATGCTTTGTAGTCTTTCAACCTTGTTCTTGTTTGCTGCCTTTGGATCAGGTCTTGGTTTTTACTATATTCTCGGACTTCTACCTATAGCAGGACTTACCGTTTTATTCTGGTTCTTGGTGAAAAGACGTCGTCAGAGATGTCTTGATGCAACTCAAATTTCAACGTATTACCAGTGGCATAGCTTTAAAAATATGATTAAGAGTATTCCTAGTTTTAAAAAATCCGAACTAGAATCTGTTATCCTTTGGAATCGTATCTTGGTTTATGCGACACTCTATGGACAGGCGAAAAAAGTTAGTGATGTCCTAAAACGTTACAACATCCACCTCAGTAATCCATCTCTAGATGAGTTTACTTATTCTGCGATACCATTTATTATGCTGAATAATGTTAATTATCTAGAATCATATGTTTCTGCCTCAGATACCGTAAGTAGCTTTTCTATCAATTCAAATAGTGGTAGTGGCGGCTTTGGAGGTGGTGGCTTCTCTGGTGGTGGCGGAGGAGGCGGAGGCGGTGCCTTTTAAGACCTGAAAAACAATTACTTAAGTCTTGCCATTAAAGAAAAGGTATATGGGATAAAGAATGCCTCTAGAATGGTATGTCTAAGATTCTTGTGAGAACTAGCTGTTACTAGAAACACAAGAGCAATGAAGCTAGATTTTGGGAATGGGATTCGCAAGAAACTGAAAGCTATAATGCCTAAACCTGTTAAGATGAGAATTCAATATCTCGTCAGCCTTTTCCTAGTTACCTTGAAGATAACAAATTGAAGTATAGGTGCTATGCATGCTATAAGCCCATGAATCATGGCATCACTCAATATAATAAAATACCCTATTTGAGTTTGAGTAAAATCTATCCAATTATAGCATAACGCTTTGAAAAAGAGCATACGAATTGCCTATAAGTGATAAGGATGTAAGGCTTTTCAATTTTCAAGCATATTTCTTGCTCATTAAGTTTTTTTAACCTATCCTATACGTATATAAAAAATTCGATAGAGGAGATCGATATGGTAAAACTTTCTAAAGAGACACATCTTGAGATGTTCACTAAAATGGAACGTATCCGTGAATTCGATTCACGTATTAATAAATTAGTTCGTCGTGGTTTTGTTCAAGGAATGACTCACTTTTCAGTAGGTGAGGAAGCCGCTAACGTTGGAGCTGTCCAACACTTAAGTTATGACGATATCTTCTTTTCAAATCACCGTGGTCATGGACAATCTATTGCTCAGGACATGGATTTGAATAAAATGATGGCAGAGCTTGCTGGTAAGGCAACAGGAGTTTCTAAGGGGCGTGGTGGTTCTATGCACTTGGCTGACTTTGAAAAAGGTAACTATGGTACTAACGGTATCGTTGGTGGTGGTTACGCTCTTGCTGTAGGTGCAGCCCTTACTCAACAGTACAAAGAAACTGGAAATATCGTTGTTGCCTTTTCAGGTGATGGCGCTACTAATGAAGGTTCATTCCATGAGTCAGTCAATATGGCAGCTACTTGGAAATTACCTGTTATCTTTTTCATTATTAATAACCGTTATGGTATCTCAATGGATATTCGTAGAGCTACCAATACTCCTCACTTGTATACACGTGCAGAAGCCTATGGTATCCCTGGATTCTACTGCGAAGATGGTAACGATGTAATGGCTGTATATGATACAATGGGTAAGGCTGTTGACCATGTCCGTGGTGGAAATGGTCCTGCTATTGTTGAAGTTGAATCATACCGTTGGTTTGGTCACTCTACGGCTGATGCGGGTGTCTACCGTACTAAGGAAGAAGTTGACGAGTGGAAGAACAACAACGACCCAATTATTAGATACCGCGACTATCTTGTTTCTGAAAATATCGCAAGTGTGGAAGAGTTAGATGCTATCCAAAGCCAAGTTAAGGCACAGGTTGATGCGGCTTATGAGTTCGCCCAAAATAGCCCAGATCCAGAACTTTCAGTTGCCTTTGAAGATGTATGGGTAGACTAAAGAGAAAGGATGAGTAATACAAGTATGAGTGAAACAAAATTGATGGCCTTGCGTGAGGCAGTAAACCTTGCTATGAGCGAGGAAATGCGTAAAGATCCCGACATCTTCCTTATGGGTGAAGATGTCGGGATCTATGGTGGTGACTTCGGTACATCAGTTGGTATGTTGGCAGAATTTGGTGAAAAACGTGTTAAAGATACACCAATTTCAGAAGCAGCAATTGCTGGTGCAGCCGTGGGTGCTGCTATTACAGGTCTTCGTCCAATCGTTGATTTGACTTTCATGGACTTCATCACTATTGCCCTTGATGCTATCGTTAATAATGGTGCTAAAAACAACTACATGTTTGGTGGTGGTTTAAAGACTCCTGTAACTTTCCGTGTAGCTTCTGGTTCAGGTATCGGATCTGCAGCGCAACACTCACAATCTCTTGAGTCATGGTTGACTCATATTCCAGGGATCAAAGTTGTTGCTCCTGGTAATGCAAACGATGCTAAAGGTCTTTTGAAATCTTCTATTCAGGACAATAACATTGTTATCTTCATGGAACCAAAAGCTCTTTATGGCAAAAAAGAAGAAGTTACACAAGATCCTGATTTCTATATTCCACTTGGAAAAGGTGAAATCAAACGCGAAGGAACTGACCTTACTATTGTCACGTATGGTCGTATGTTGGAACGTGTTCTTAAGGCGGCTGAAGAAGTAGCTGAACAAGGTATTAATGTTGAGGTAGTTGATCCTCGTACTCTCGTTCCACTTGATAAAGAATTGATTTTTGAATCAGTTAAGAAGACTGGAAAACTTATGTTGGTCAATGACGCTTATAAAACAGGTGGCTTCATCGGTGAGATTGCTGCTATGGTTACTGAAAGTGAAGCATTTGATTACCTTGACCACCCAATTGTACGTTTGGCAAGTGAAGATGTGCCTGTACCTTATGCGCGTGTCTTGGAACAAGCGGTTCTTCCAGATGTTGAAAAGATTAAGGCTGCTATTATCAAGATGGCTAATAAAGGAAACTAACTATCTAGCGACGGTTAAGTGATATTTCTCGTTAGTAAAATATATTTCTTGTTTTAACTGTGGGGGTATCGAAAATTATAATTTAATGTTGAAAGGAGAGGGTGAACCAGACGCCTAATTTTCAATCGCTTTCTGGTCGCTCTTGGTATCTTATAAATGGCTTTTGAGATTATTATGCCTAAGCTCGGTGTAGACATGCAGGAAGGTGAAATCATCGAGTGGAAAAAACAAGAGGGAGACGTGGTTAATGAGGGAGATATCCTTCTTGAAATCATGTCAGATAAGACAAACATGGAACTTGAAGCAGAAGACTCAGGTGTTCTTTTGAAGATTACCCGTCAAGCTGGTGAAACAGTACCAGTTACTGAGGTGATTGGTTATATCGGAGCTGAAGGAGAAGTTGTGGCTGATAATGCTGCAATCGCACCAGCTGCAGAAGCTGCGCCACAAGTTGAAAAAGTTGCTGATGTGGAAACGCCTGCTGCTAAGCCTCAGCCACAAGTAGCTATTGTTCATGAAGGTGACAAAATACGCGCGACACCTAAAGCACGTAAAGTGGCACGTGAGATGGGGATTGACCTCGCTCAAGTTCTCGGAACTGGGGCAAAAGGGCGTATTCATGTAGATGATGTTGAGAACTTTAAGGGCGCTCAACCTAAGGCAACACCATTGGCTCGCAAGATTGCAGCAGACCTCGATATTGATTTAGCTACCGTATCTGGAACAGGATTTGGTGGTAAGATTACTAAGGAAGATATTCTTGCAATCAGTGCTCCAGCACAAGTTAAGGTGGCTGCAGCCGCACCTGCGGTTGAAGCTAAACCTGAAAAAGTCTTGCCAGAAGGTGTGGAAGTCATTCCGATGTCTGCTATGCGTAAGGCTATTTCTAAGGGAATGACGCACTCATACTTGACTGCACCAACATTTACTCTTAACTATGATGTGGACATGACTAACCTTATAGCTCTTCGTAAGCAAGTTCTTGATCCAATCATGAATAAGACTGGTATGAAGGTGACCTTCACTGATTTGATTGGTTTGGCAGTTGTGCGTACCCTTATGAAAGAGGAACACCGTTACCTCAATGCATCCTTGATTAATGATGCACAAAATATCGAATTACACAAATTTGTTAATCTTGGTATTGCAGTTGGTCTAGATGATGGCTTGGTTGTACCAGTCGTTCATGGTGCTGATAAGATGAGTTTGTCTGACTTTGTGGTGGCCTCTAAGGATGTCATCAAAAAAGCTCAGGCTGGTAAATTGAAGGCGGCAGAAATGTCAGGTTCTACTTTCTCTATTACTAACTTGGGAATGTTTGGAACCAAGTCATTCAATCCAATCATTAATCAACCTAACTCAGCTATCCTTGGTGTTTCAGCAACTATTCAAACACCGGTTGTTGTTGATGGTGAAGTTGTCGTGCGGCCAATCATGGGTCTTTGCTTGACTATTGACCACCGTATTGTTGATGGTATGAATGGTGCTAAATTCATGGTTGATTTAAAGCATTTGCTTGAAAATCCAATGGAATTGTTGATTTAAGAAAAATATCTAAAAACTGAAGTTTTAAATAGAAAGGAGAGAGCGAACCATAGGGTTTAACTGAACCCGAGCGGAAAGCTTGGAAAATAAACCGTCCGTCTACGCCAGCAGGCTGACGTGCCGGGCACCTAATTTTCAGTCGCTTTCTGGTCGCTCTTGGTATCTTATAAATGGCTTTTGAGATTATTATGCCTAAGCTCGGTGTAGACATGCAGGAAGGTGAAATCATCGAGTGGAAAAAACAAGAGGGAGACGTGGTTAATGAGGGAGATATCCTTCTTGAAATCATGTCAGATAAGACAAACATGGAACTTGAAGCAGAAGACTCAGGTGTTCTTTTGAAGATTACCCGTCAAGCTGGTGAAACAGTACCAGTTACTGAGGTGATTGGTTATATCGGAGCTGAAGGAGAAGTTGTGGCTGATAATTCTACAAGCGCACCAGCTGCAGAAGCAACTGCTCAATTGGAAGCGGCTGGGCTTGAAGTCCCTAAAGCTCCATCTCAACCATCTCCAGCGACAGCAGAAAAAGCAGCCCTTGCTGATAACGAATATGATATCGTTGTTGTTGGTGGTGGTCCAGCTGGTTACTATGCAGCCATCCGTGGAGCACAACTTGGCGGTAAGGTTGCCATCGTTGAAAAATCAGAATTTGGTGGAACATGTTTGAATAAGGGATGTATCCCAACTAAGACCTACCTTAAAAACGCAGAAATCCTTGATGGACTTAAAATTGCAGCAGGTCGTGGTATCAACCTAGCATCAACAAACTACACCATCGATATGGATAAGACGGTTGACTTTAAAAACTCTGTTGTTAAGACCCTTACTGGTGGTGTGCAAGGTCTTTTGAAAGCTAATAAGGTAACTATTTTCAATGGTCTTGGTCAAGTTAACCCTGATAAGACTGTCACTATTGGCTCAGAAACAATCAAGGGACGTAACATCATCCTTGCAACTGGATCAAAAGTATCACGTATTGATATCCCTGGAATCGATTCACAACTTGTGATGACATCAGATGATATTCTTGATTTGCGTGAATTGCCTAAATCACTTGCTGTTATGGGTGGTGGTGTCGTTGGTATCGAGCTTGGTCTTGTTTATGCTTCATACGGCGTTGACGTAACAGTTGTAGAGATGGCTGATCGTATCATACCTGCTATGGATAAAGAAGTGTCACTTGAGCTTCAAAAAATCCTTTCTAAGAAGGGTATGAAGATTATGACATCTGTTGGTGTTTCTGAAATTGTTGAAGGCAATAACCAATTAACACTTAAACTCAATAATGGCGAAGAGATTGTGGCTGAACGTGCCCTTCTATCAATCGGGCGTGTGCCACAATTGAACGGTCTTGAAAATCTTAACCTTGAGCTCGACCGTGGCCGTATCAAAGTAAATGAATACCAAGAAACTTCTATCCCTGGTATTTACGCCCCTGGTGATGTAAACGGAACTAAGATGCTTGCTCACGCTGCTTACCGTATGGGTGAAGTAGCAGCCGAAAATGCTATGCATGGTAATGTCCGTAAGGCACACCTTGATTATACACCAGCGGCAGTTTACACCCACCCAGAGGTAGCAATGTGTGGTCTAACTGAAGAAGATGCACGCGCTAAATATGGTGATGTTCTCATTGGTAAATCAAGCTTTGCTGGGAATGGACGTGCTATCGCCTCAAATGAAGCTCATGGCTTTGTTAAAGTCGTTGCGGATGCGAAATACCATGAAATCCTTGGAGTTCACATTATTGGTCCGGCTGCTGCTGAGTTGATTAACGAAGCAGCAACTATTATGGAAAATGAACTGACTGTAGATGAACTCTTGCAATCTATCCATGGTCACCCAACTTTCTCTGAAAATATGTATGAGGCTTTTGCTGATGTACTTGGAGAAGCTGTTCATAACCCACCAAAACGTAAATAAGATAAATTAAATTCTCGGACAGGTGTTTGAGGATTTTTTCTTTTGTCACACATTTTCATATTCAGCTAAATCTCGTAAAATTCTTTTCATTTTTAGTATTAAATACGAATAGATAGTTAAAGGGTTTTCAAATAAGATAAATCGCAATTTTACTAGCGTTTAGAATTTTATAATGTTTCTGTATTATTTAGAAAATTTTTAATAATGACTTTTCCATGAGAGTTTTTCTATGGTAGAATGGTTAAAGCATTATAAAAATGCAAAAGGAAAGTTAAATGCGAACGAAAGATTTTATCTACTATGATAGTTCGGCTGTTCTCTTGGCTGTCACAACACAGGTTGCTCAAGCAGACGAAATGGCGACACAAACGCCTTCCGTTACTGAAGGAAATCATTGTCAACCTGCGGCTACAAGTAAAGTGGCAAAAGCTAGTTCTCCAGCGGTATCTACGGTCTCCTGCTTCACAGAGTTCCGAGGCTGCAACGGCATCAACTTTAGTAATATCTTCAGTTGTTAGTTCAGAAAGTGCAACAGTTTCTACAAGTGCGACAAATTCTGAAACATCAAACAGCACTGTAGCAACACCTGCTAAATTAACGAATTCTACAGATGTTCCTTCGCCAACACTTAAGGTGCAACCAAAGACTTTTATCGATGTCAGCAGCCATAATGGTGAAATCAGTGTAGATGACTATCGTGCTCTTGCACGCCAAGGTGTGGGTGGTGTCGTTGTCAAGTTGACTGAGGACACTTGGTACAACAACCCTAAAGCACCCTCACAAGTTCGCAATGCTCAAATTGCTGGTCTTCAAGTATCAACCTATCATTTTTCTCGATACACAACTGAGGAAGAAGCACGTGCAGAAGCTCGTTTCTACATCCAAGCTGCACAAAAACTGAACCTTCCAAAGAGTACTGTTATGGTTAATGATTTCGAAGACTCTAAGATGCTTTATAATATCAACCGTAACACCCAAGCTTGGGTTAACGAAATGCGTAAGCATGGATATAACAACTTGATGTTCTACACAAGTGCCAGCTGGTTGGAGGAGAACAATCTAGGCTACCGCGACCCTGTCTCAACCTCTCAATTTGGGATTGAGAATTTCTGGGTTGCACAGTACCCATCATCAACTCTTACAGCAACAAGTGCCAAAAACATGTGCTTTAATGCCAAAACTGGTGCATGGCAGTTTTCAGCTACGGCTAATCTCTTGCCAGGTAAACATGTCTTTGACCATAGCGTGGACTATAGACTATACAGAACGGTTTCACCGCAAATGCCAGTGCTGAGGTTGATGCCACTCAAGGCAATTTGAGTGGAACCATTTCTATTGTCAGTAACAATCCAACTCTTGGTAGCTTTGATGTTGTCATCTCTAATGTCAAAGCACCAAATGGCGTTGAAACAGTCTCTGTTCCAATTTGGTCAGAAATTAATGGTCAAGATGACATTATCTGGTATACGGCTAACCGTCAAAATAATGGAACTTACACAGTAAACGTTAAGGCTTCAGCTCATAAAAACTCAACAGGCCTATATAATGTTCATCTTTATTATGTTCAAAAAGATGGTCAATTAACAGGTGTTGGCGGAACAACTACTCAAGTCTTCATTGGTAAGACATCAGAGCAGTTGAAACCTAAAGTAAGTTTTGCTATTGAAAATAATAATGCTAAGAATGGTACCTTTGATGCTGTCATCACTAACATCACAGCACCACTAGGTGTTAAGGAAGTTTTGGTGCCAACATGGAGTCTTGAAAAGAGTCAAGACGACCTTATTTGGCATAAGGCTTCCAAGCAAACTGATGGCAGCTATCGTGTAACCATTAAGGCAAGTGAGCATAAGGGCATTAAAAGAAATTACCGTGCCGATGCTTATATCGTGGATAACTCTAATAACCGCCATTATATTGCTGAAAAAGTAGTGGCTGTTGATTATGCTCGACCAAGTGGTGTCCTTACGATTGAAAACAACAATACTGCAGCAGGTACTTTTGATGCCGTTGTTCGTAATATTGTTGCTCCTACAGGTTTGAAAGAGGTTCTTGTTCCTTCATGGAGTTTAGCTGGCGGTCAAGATGATCTTACCTGGCATAAGGCAACTCGTCAAGCCGACGGTTCTTACCGAGTGACTATCAAAGCAACAGATCATAAGAATTCTCTAGGAAATTACCGTGCTGATGCCTACATCGTAGATGACTCTAATAAGCGTTTCTACATTACTGAAAAAGTGGTAGAAGTTACTCAAACTCGCCCTAGTGCAAGTCTCGTTATTGAGAATAATGCTGATTTAGGCACTTTTGACGCTGTTATCCGCAATATCGTAGCACCAAATGGGGTTATGGAAGTCTTAGTTCCTTCATGGAGTCTCGTTAATAGACAAGATGATCTCGTTTGGCATAAGGCTAGTCATCAATCTGACGGTTGCTACCGTGTTACTATTAAGACTAGCGAGCATAAGAATTCTCTAGGAAATTACCGTGCTGACGTTTACATCGTAGATAATGCCAACCAACGTCATTATGTCACTGAAACTATTGTAGATGTAAAACATAATAAACCAGTAGGTGCCATTTCAGTAGTTAATAACAATAAAGATACTGGTACTTTTGATGTCATTATCAGTGATGTCTATAGTTCTAAAGGTGTTCGTACTGTTCAAGTACCTATTTGGTCTGAAAAAGATGGCCAAGATGACATTCGTTGGTATGAAGCCACACGACAAGCTAATGGCACTTATACGGTAAATGTTCAAGCTACTAGTCATAAAAACTCAATAGGCTTGTACAATATTCATTTGTACTACATTTTAAATGATGGGTCACGAGTTGGTGTAGGAGGGACAACGACAACAGTTGAATTCCGTAATGCTAAGACAAAAACGCAAACCTATATCACTAATGTTAATTCAGAAGCAGGTAGTTTTTACAGTAGTAGTTGATCAAGCGCCACAAGGTCGTCAGATTCAGAATATCCGTGTAGCTGTATGGTCAGAAAGCAACTAAGGCAACCTTTCTTGGTACAATACAGCACCTACTGGCTCACACACTGAAATCAATGTTTCGACTGTTAATCATACGAATCTTATCGGCAGCTATACGACTCACGTTTATGTAGATACTGATCCGACAGTCTACACCAACCCTTACTTTGTCAAGGATGTGCGTTTGACTGGGGCTCAGCAGCTTAGTCCAAGCCAAATAGAACTTAGTTTCACCAACTTAGACGAGGTCTCATCTGAAGACATTCTCAAAGACCTCAAGGTTACCTATAAGGATGGTAACAGTGTGATTCTTAAACAGCTTGAGTTGGATACTAAGTTCAAAAAAGCTACATTAACTGGTGATTTTGTTGCGAAAAATCTGCCTTACAAGGTCACTTTTGGCAATGATAGTTTTAAAACATCTGATAGTTGGCGATTGAAGGTTGCCCTCTACAGTTACGATGGCGAATTGGGTGCTCGTCTAGAAGAGAATGGTACTAAGGCACATGTGACCCTTTGGTCACCAAGTGCTGATCAAGTAGATATCATTGTCTATGATAAGAATAATCAAGATAAGGTGCTTGCTGAACATACTCTAAGCAAAGGACTTCGAGGTACTTGGCAAGATGACTTGCTTGCGACTGATTTTGGTTTGGAAAACTTAACCGGTTATTTCTATCAATACCGCATCAAACGTGGTGATCAGTCTGTAATCGTTTTGGATCCGTATGCGAAGTCTTTGGCCGCTTGGAATAGTGACAATGTCAGCCAGGGACCTGAACACAAGATTGCCAAGGCTGCCTTTGTAGATCTTGCTAATTATGGACCAAAAGATCTTGACTACGCTAAGATTCCAAACTTTAAATCTCGAGAAGATGCCATCATTTATGAGGATCATGTCCGTGATTTTACCTCTGATAAGGCTATTTCAGCTGAATTGAAACACCAGTTTGGGACTTTTGCAGCCTTTGCCGGAGCGTTTGGATTATCTTAAAGACCTTGGCGTAACCCATATTCAGCTTTTGCCAGTATTAAGCTACTATTTTGTCAATGAAATGCAAAATGGGAAGCGTTTGGATGCCCATGCATCAAGTAACAGTAACTATAACTGGGGTTATGACCCACAAAACTATTTCTCTTTGACGGGTATGTATTCTGAAAAGCCAAGTGATCCAGCTAAACGTATCGAAGAATTCAAGAATTTAGTTTCTGCTATTCATGCCCACGGTATGGATGTTATCTTGGATGTAGTCTACAATCACACAGCCAAGACAGCTATTTTTGAAGACCTTGAGCCAAATTACTATCACTTTATGGATGCTGATGGCACACCACGTTCGAGTTTTGGAGGTGGTCCGTCTAGGCACGACTCACTATATGAGTCGTCGTGTCTTGGTGGATTCGATTGCTTATCTTACTAAGGAATACAAGGTTGATGGTTTCCATTTTGATATGATGGGTGACCATGATGCTGAAAGTATCGAGAAGGCTTACCTTGCTGCAAGCGCTCTAAATCCAAACCTCATTATGCTTGGTGAGGGCTGGGTGACTTATGCTGGCGATGAAAATAGTCCTGTTCAGCCTGCCGATCAGTCTTGGATGAAGAATACAGATACCGTAGCTGTATTTTCAGATGATATTCGAAATATCCTCAAATCAGGTTATCCAAATGAGGGGACACCTGCCTTCATCACAGGTGGAAAACGTGATATTAATAAGGTTTTTGACAATATCAAGGCGTAACCAACTAACTTTGAGGCTGATTCCCCAGGTGACGTTATCCAGTATATTGCTGCTCACGATAATTTGACCCTTTTTGATATCATCGCCCAATCAATCAAGAAGGATCCAAGCAAGCCTGAGAATAATGCTGTAATTCATCGTCGGTTGCGTCTAGAAAACCTCATGGTCTTGACTGCTCAAGGAACATCCTTTATTCATTCTGGTCAGGAATATGCTCGTACGAAACAGTTCCGCGATCCTGCCTATCGTTATCCGGTTTCTGAGGACAAGGTGCCGAATAAGGCTCATCTTTTAGTTGATGAAAAAGGAAATCCGTTTGATTATCCGTACTTTATCCATGATTCTTATGATTTTAGTGACGCCATTAACCATTTTGACTGTACTAAGGCGACTGATACTAAGTCATTCCCAGAAAATACGAAAACACGTGCCTTTGCCAAAGGTTTAATCGCCCTACGTAAGACTACAGATGCTTTCAACTTTAAATCAAAAGCAGATGTGGATGCACGTGTGACGCTATTGACAGTTCCAGGTACGAACAATGTCACTCAAGAAGATTTGGTATTGAGATACTAAACTGTTGCTTTCAATGGTGACCATTACCTTGTCTATGTCAATGCTGATAGCAAGTCTCGTCAGTTTGATTTGAGCAAGATTACAAATGGTCTATCCTATATAGTTTTGGCGGATGGAAATCAGGTCAATCTATCTGGAATTAGTGACTTATCAGATGTTGCAATCAACAATCACATCTTGACCTTGGATCCATTAACAGCGAAATTTATTCGTTTGACTAATGCTCAGACGCCAACTGAGGCAGTAGATCAGCCTTCAGAAAAGATCAATTCATTTGGTGGAAAAGATACTGAGGCAACTAAAGCAAATGTCAAGGCTTCAGGTAAAGAGGACCTTGTTGGAAATGCAGAACTTGTTAATCGTGACAATGGTTAGGCTAAAACTGAAGCTAGTCATCAAACTGATAAGCAACTGCCATCCACTGGTGAAAAGACAAATCGTGGACTCTTTTTAGCAGGTCTTCTAAACATTCTTAGCCTAGGATTCCTTAGAAAACGACGTATCAAGTAATTATTTTTGAAGCTGTGAAATACGTTCGCAATGTTTCAAAGAAACTAAAATAAGTCTCTTCTTTGAATTTTCAAAAACAAAAAATTTTTTAAAACAAATTAACATAAGTGAGATGATAATCTAAATTTTTCAGGTTTAGATCCGTCTCGCTTTTTTTGGTTTATTATAAACAACGTTGTTTTTTTATACTTATTCTTAACTATATTTTAGAATGATTCTTATATAATTAGAAAGCGTTGACAGTACTTGTAACATTTGATAGGGTAAGAACATAATCTTTAATTAATAGTATCGAAGTCAGTTATGGATTGGTTTTCGATGAGATTATGATTAAAGGTTATTTTGGTAATTAGAAGAGGTTGTATGAAGAAAAAGTGTATTTTATGGGTAATAGTCGTCTTACTCATTATGTTATCATTGGCTATTGGTTCAAATAGACAGTTTAGTTTATTTGGATTATTTCAAGGACAGCACAAATCTTGGGAACTTTTTTGGGAGTCTCGTCTGCCTAGAACATTAGCCATAATACTTGCGAGTTCGGCCATTAGTTTATCTGGCTTGCTAATGCAAACTATCTCGCAAAATCCTTATGCAGCACCATCGACAACAGGGACCACAGAAGCAGCACAATTGGGTATACTTTCATCGCTGTTCTTCTTTGGTAAGGCAACATTATTTCAAAAGATGAGCTTTGCCTTCATTTCGTCCCTTCTATTTACTAGTCTTTTCATCCAAGTTATTCGTCGCTTGAAGTTTAAGGAAAAATGGGTCCTACCCTTGGTCGGACTTATTTATAGTGGCATTATTGGTTCCTTTGCTGAAACGATTGCCTTTCGTTTCAACCTTACTCAATCTATGACTTCATGGAGTCAGGGTTCTTTTTCGATGATCCAAAGACATCAGTATGAATGGCTTTTTCTCTTAGTGTTTGTCTTATTAGTTGTTAGGTGGTATTCTAATACTTTTTCAATCATGGCACTAGGTGAGGATACTAGTCGTACCCTAGGTCTATCTTACCAGACTATGGAGACTCTTGCCTTAGTACTGGTGTCTCTAACTTCAGCAATTACTATGATAACGGTTGGTGCTCTTCCTTTCTTAGGCGTTATCGTACCGAATTTAGTTCGTCAGTTTGCTGGAGATTTCTTCAAAAATACCCGAAGTTTAGTTATGTTGGTTGGTATGATATTAGTACTTGCTTGTGATATCGTAGCACGTCTTGTCATTTGGCCTTATGAGGTTTCTGTGTCATTGATTTTGGGTGTCATTGGAACCCTTGTCTTTCTGATGCTTATTTGGAAAGGAAAAGATGCATGACAATGATTAAAAGATCTACACTAATCCTATTGCTCATTCTTGCATGCCTAGGTTTCTTAGCTACATCTTATTACCTTTTTCCGACAGCAAGTGTGCCAAATAGCTATATTCTTAATTTGAGAGTAAAGAAACTCTTAGTCTATCTGCTTGTAGCGCTGATTTCAAGCTTTACCACGGTGTCCTTTCAAGCAGTGACAGGGAATCGCTTTTTGACACCATCAGTCTTGGGATTAGAGAGTTTTTACGTCCTTATGCAATCTCTCTTTTTAGCTATCTTTTGGCGTTGGTCACAGGGAGTAGCACCGCGGTCAATGACCGAATTTTTGATTGTCATGAGCTTGCAATGTGCTTTCTTTCTGTCCTTGCTACCTATGATAAAAAAATTATTGGGCAAAGGTATTAGGTTGATTCTCTTAATTTGTATGACACTGGGGACACTATTCAGGAGTCTATCAACATTTCTTCAGGTCGTTATGGCTCCAAACGAGTATGATAAGCTTCAGTCTAAGCTTTTTGCTTCCTTGCAAAATGTTAATCAAGAGGTTTTATACTTAGCAGTTGGGATAACTTTTGTTCTTTGCAGTTTCCTATATCGTAAGGGAAGAGTTTTGGATATTTTTTATCTTGGTAAGGATAATGCCAGATTATTGGGTATCAATGTTGATAAGGAGCAAACTCAAATTCTTTGGCTTGTTGTGATTCTAGTAGCTACCTCAACTGCCTTAGTTGGCCCCTATCCTATCTTGGGTTTATTTTGACTAATTTAACTTATCAGATGGTTAAGGATTTCCGGCATCAAACTCTCTTTATTGTTGGGAGTTTATTAGGTTACGTTATCCTTCTTGTGGTTCAAACACTGGTTGAACGCGTGTTTAATTTTAGTATCAGTGTTCGTACTATGATTGAACTGGGCGGAGGTCTATTCTTTTTCTATCTCTTGTATAAGGAGCGTCGTAAATTATGATTAATATAGATAAGGTGTCAAAATCCTATGGAAAAGATCAAGTTCTTGATGAAGTTGGACTTTCTATAGACAAAGGGAAATTTACAGCTTTTATTGGTCCAAATGGTGCTGGAAAATCTACACTTTTGTCCTTGATCAGTCGTCTCTTGCCTAAAGAAAAAGGCTATCTTTATATTAAAGGACAAGAAATTGAGAGTTGGGACTCTTTGAACTTGGCAAAGGAACTTTCAATGTTAAAGCAAAAGGTTGATTATCAGGTGAAATTGACTGTTGAAGAACTGATTTCCTTTGGCCGTTATCCATACAGTCAAGGGAGATTATCAACTGAGGACTATCAAAAAATTGATCAGGCAATTACTTATATGAACCTAGATACTTTCCGAAAAAGACGCATTGATCAGCTCTCTGGCGGTCAATTACAGCGCGTCAATATTGCTATGATCCTTGCACAAGATACGGATATTATTCTATTGGATGAACCTCTCAATAATCTGGACATCAAACAGGGAATTCTCATGATGAAAACTTTGAGAAGTTTGGTGGACGATTTGGGAAAAACGGTCGTCGTTGTTATCCATGATGTTAATGTTGCCAGCCAGTTCGTTGATGTCATGGTTGCTTTTAAAGATGGTAAAGTTTTTAGTCACGGGAGTCCAGATCAGGTGATGACTGAAGATATCCTAGGCAGGCTTTATGATATGAAAATTACAATCGCAGATATCGATGGCAAGAAAATCTGCTTATATAGATAAGGATGGAATTTATGAAAAAGCGTAAATTGTTTTTAGCTCTTGTAGCGCTTGTATCAGTTCTTACTCTTGTGGCTTGTTCAAACGGCTCAGGAAAAGACAGTAGTGCAACTCAAGAAAAGACTGTTACAATTAAAACCTCTACAGGTAATAATAAAGTACCTAAAAATCCTAAAAAAATCGTTGTCTTGGATTATGGTGTAGCTGATACCATTCGAGCACTTGGTAAAGAAGATAGTATTGTTGGTTTACCAATAGATAGGCTACCAAGCTACCTCAGTGATTTCAAAAATAAAAAAGTCATTACTAATGTCGGTAATCTGAAAGAAGTTAATTTGGAAAAGATTGCAGAGCTTGAGCCAGACCTAATCATTCTATCTAATCGTACACAAGGCCAAATGGAAGAATTCAAGAAAATTGCACCAACAGTTTATTTCGAAACAAGCTCAAAAGACTATTGGGGTTCTGTGAAGACTAATATTCAAGAGCTTGCGAAGGTATTTGGCGATAAAGCTGAAGAAACAGCAAAAACTAAGCTTTCAGAGATTGATCAAATCGTTAAAAAAGCGCAAGAAGCCAATAAGGATACTCAGTCAACAACTTTGACAGTCATGCTTAATGAGGGAAATATAGCTGGTGTATCACCGGAAGGTCGCTTTTCATTTATCTACAACAGCCTAGGCTTTAAACCAACAAGTTTGGAAATTCCAAATGAAACCCATGGTGGAGGAAAACAAGGTAAAAAAGGCAAGGATGAGAAAAATGAGAAGAAAGCTTCAAAAGAACAAAAAGGTGGAGGTTATCATTTATTTTCTCTTAGCTTTGAAAGTGTTAACCAAGTAAATCCAGACTTCATTTTTGTAATTGACCGTACACTAGCTATTGGTGGTGATGATACACAGAATTCTGATATTCTAAATAATAGCCTTCTACAAGAAACAAATGCTGGTAAAAATGGACATATTGTTACACTTACCTCAGATTTGTGGTACCTCTCAGGTGGTGGTTTGGAATCAACTAAATTGATTTTTGAAGAAGCTTCAAAATATGCCGGACAATAAATAGTCAAAAACCAAGGAGTAAGAATTCCTTGGTTTTTTCTTATCTAGAATCATTTTTATCTGCTCTTTAGAATAGTTCTTAAATAGCCTAAAACCGTTGACAGCGCTGGTTTCTGCTGTTATTTTAGATTATGTTCTCTTACATACGAGAGATCATAATTGACTTACCATCGTTCGTTCATTATTAATGATAAAACGACGATTCACATATATAACGACAAATGTCGAACACTATCTTGAAAATAGGAGACATTCATGAAAAAACTTAGCAAACTTGGTGTTATTCTTTTAGCATCAGGACTTTTATTGACGGCTTGTGCCAAATCTGGCAATTCAAGTCATTCAAGCTCAACTAGCTCAAAACTCACAGCTAGTGAGCAAAAGCTATTGAAGCAGGCCACAAGTGATTACAAAACTTTCGTGGAAGGCGAAATCGATCAGCTTTTGAAAGATACCGAAGGATTCAGTGAGACCCTCAAGTCAGGAAATCTTGAAGAAGCCAGGAAGCAATACCCATTGATCCGTATGGCTTACGAACGTTCAGAGCCAATTGCAGAAAGCTTTGGTGAGTCTGACGTGAAAATCGACTACCGTTTGGTTGATTACATGGACGAAAATAAATCAGAAGACGGCTGGTTAGGGTTCCACCGTATTGAACGCATCATGTGGCAAGACAACACGACAGAGGGTACAACTGCCTATGCCTATGCAGATCAATTGGTTAACGATATTAAAGAACTCAAGGCTAAAATCGCAACTGTTAAAGTCACTCCAGATATCATGTTGACAGGAGCAGTAGACCTTCTTAACGAAGTGGCCACTCAAAAGATTACAGGTGAAGAAGAAGTCTTCTCACACACTGACCTCTACGACTTCCGTGCCAATATTGAAGGGGCAGAAAAAATCTTTGAACTCTTCAAGCCATTGATCCAGAAGAAAGATGCTAAGCTTGTTAAGACTTTGGAAACAGAATTCAAGAATGTCAATGGTCTTTTGGACAAACACATGATTGATGAGAAAAACTATAAGTCTTATACAGATTTGAGTGAGGCAGATACTAAGGAATTGGCCGAAGCTGTAACTAAACTTGGTGAACCATTATCACAAATGGGTGTTATCCTAGATGGGAAATAAGAAAAATGACTGATAAAAAATTTTTAGACCAAAAAATGGACCGTCGTGAATTTCTTAAAAAATCAGGTATTGGAGGGGCTGGGCTTGCACTTGGTCTTTCTGGTGCATCTGCTTTTTTTGCTAATCAGGATCGTTCAAGTAAAAAAGCCCTAGATGGGGATGAAGATATTAGCTTTTTTGGTAAGCACCAGGCTGGGATTACGACTCCCATGCAGAAGGCTTGCTACTTGGTGGTGCTAGATCTTCATACAACCGATAAAAAAGAAGTCATCCAGCTTTTTAAAGACTGGACCGATTATAGTAGTAAATTGGTCGAAGGAGAGTTAGTCAAAAAAGACGGTTCTAATGCCCTCTTGCCTCCTATGGATACAGGCGAAACCGTGGGACTCAATCCCTATCGCCTTAGCCTGACTTTTGGAGTTTCGGCTGATTTTCTTAAAAAGCTTGGCCTAGAATCCAAGCGTCCTAAGCTCTTCCGTGATTTACCTCCATTTCCAAAGGAGCAGTTGCAGGACAAGTATACGGGTGGAGATATCGTCATTCAAGCCTGTGCAGATGATGAACAAGTAGCCTTCCATGCTGTCCGCAATCTGATTCGCAAAGGTCGTAATAAAATCACTATGAAGTGGAGCAAGTCAGGTTTTGCAGCTATTGGTGACCGTAAGGAAACGCCTCGCAATCTCTTTGGTTTCAAGGATGGAACTGCTAATGTAACGAAGGAAAAGGAATTCGACAAGGTTGTCTGGGCTGATAGTAAGGATTGGATGAAGGGTGGTTCTTATATGGCTCTTCGCCTGGTCCAGATGCACTTGGAAACTTGGGATCGTACCAATTTGCAGGAACAGGAAAATACCTTTGGTCGTTACAAGGAATCAGGCGCTCCTTTTGGTAAGAAAGATGAGTTTGATGAAGTAGATTTATCTAAACTTCCCGTAGATTCCCATGTGCGTTTGGCCAAAGAAGTAAATCTTCCTATCTTACGTCGTTCCTATTCCTATTCAGATGGCATTGATGAAAGAACGGGTCAGTTTGATGCAGGTTTGATATTCATTGCCTACCAGAAGGACCCAGACCGTTTTGTCAAAATACAGACCAATCTTGGAGCTGTAGACAAGATGAATGAGTATATCACCCATATCGGAAGCGGGCTCTTTGCTTGTTTTGCTGGCGTGGAGAAAGGAGGCTACCTTGGTCAAGCACTCTTTGAATAAACTCCTCGTTTTGCTTGGGCTTCTAGCTTTATTCTGGACCTATCCAGTAGCTGCTGAATCCTATAGTGATCTCTATATCAAAATCACAGATGCAACAACAGCTGTTCAAAACAAGGATCAAGCAAAAGCTAAGGAATTGGTTGCTAAGATTAAGACTGATTTCGAAACAAAGGAAAATCACGATTCCAAGGCTGGTAAAAAAGTTAGCAAGGCTCTTGATATTAAAGGTGACGTGACAGAAGAGGACCTAACCTCTATCTCGTCAGCCCTCCTTAAATTTGAGAAAGAGCAAAATCCTGTTGACTTGGATGCCGAAAAGGAAAAACTTGAGACCCACTTCAATCCTTATTTCAAGAACTTACAGGATGCCATTACTGCTAAAGACTTAGCTGAGACCCGCAAAACTTACGGCGAATTGAATAATGCTTGGACGCGAAATGAAGCTGTTGTCCGTGACCATAGTACTGCCTACTACGGCAAGATTGAGACGGCTATTTCACTTTTGCGAAGCAGTATTGAGACGGAGCCTACTGATTTCACCAGCATCCAGTCGTCATATGATGATCTTAAGGGTGGGATTGATGACTTTATCAAGGGTGTTCCTCTTGATAGTACAAGCTCAAGTTTAACCCTAAAAGATGGTATTAAGCTCTTGGAAAAGGCTCTAAGTCAATTCCAAGCAGGTGATGAAAAAACGGCTGCGGCATCTATGAAGAAGTTCATCACTATCTGGCCAACCATTGAAGATGACGTGAGCATGATTAACCCTAGCCTCTATGCGAGCGTGGAGAGCGAAACGCCTGTTATCATGGTAAAGGGAAAAGAAAAAGCTTATCGAGACAAACTGCAAGCCTTGATTACAGACCTATCTGCTATCAATACCAGTGCTTCTTATAATGCCTTTGATGCCATGTTGATTCTCTTGCGTGAAGGGGTTGAAGCCCTCCTCATCGTCATGGCCCTTGTGACAACTCTTAAGGCAGCTAAGATGCGTAAAGGACTCAAATGGGTTTATGGCGGAGCTGTTGCTGGTGTTCTTGCCAGCGCAGTAATCGCTGTTGTCTTACAAGTTGTCTTTCCAGCTGTGACCTCAGGGGCTAACCGTGAAATTATTGAAGGTGGCGTTGGTATCTTTGCAGTTGCGATGATGATTCTTATCGGTATCTGGCTCCACAGCAAGTCTTCAGTCAAACAGTGGAATGACTTTATGGACCATCAGATGAAAACAGTGACAGCCACTGGAAGTTTTGTATCCATGTTTGCCCTCAGTTTCTTGGCTGTCTTCCGTGAAGGTGCCGAGACTATTCTTTTCTATGTTGGTATTATCCCACGTATCACGACAGCTAATTTTTTGATTGGTATTGGTTCAGCCATTGCAGTTCTTGTTATCATTGCTGTAGCTATGACTAAAGCTAGTCACTATATTAAACCGCACCGCATCTTCTTTATTTTGACTTGGTTGATTTATGCTCTAGCCTTCAAGATGCTCGGTGTCAGTATTCATGCCCTTCAGTTGACTAATATGATGTCTAATCATTTGATTAGTGGTTTCCCAACCATTGATTGGGCTGGTATCTATCCAAGCTGGGAAGTCTTGATACCACAACTTATCTTTATTGTTATAATTGCCTTTGTGACGGTGAAGCAGCATGGCAAGAAGTAGAGATGAGATGACCATTGTTGAACATCTAGTGGAGTTTCGGAGACGATTCATTGCAGTAGTGTTATGCTTTTTCCTAGTTTTTTGTATTACCTTGTTTTTTGCTGGGGAGATCTATGCTTATCTGACCAGAGGATTTGAAAAGTCCTTATTGGTTCTAGGACCTAACGATATTCTCTGGATTTATATTAACTTAGCCAGTCTCATGGCTTTTACGGTCACCTTGCCTTTTACCACCTACCAGATTTGGCAGTTTGTGAAACCAGGTTTGAGGGACAATGAAGCGCGTGCTATCTTTGCCTATATTCCAGCAACTTTTGTCTGTTTTGTTTTGGGTTTGGCCTTTGGCTATTATTTTGTGAGTCCAGCTATCTTGGAAGTGCTTTTGAAACTAGGTGAAGGACTCTTTAATACACAAATTACAGCACAAAACTACCTTACTTTCTTACTGCATACGACAGTGCCTTTGGCTGTTCTCTTTGAATTTCCTGTAGTTGTTAGTTTCCTAACCTCTATTGGTATATTGACACCAGTATTTTTGACACGCTATAGACGCTATGCTTACTTTGTTCTCTTGGTTTTGGCGGTGATTCTGACACCAGCTGACTTTATTAGCGACTTGGCCATGACTGCTCCTTTAATCTTGCTTTATGAAGTTAGCTTAACTCTTAGTAAGCTTATTTATAAACGTAAACAAAGAAAATATAAAGATAAATAGAAAGGAAATCTCATGGGAATTCTACGTGATATCGGAGCTCCAGGACTTATCATCATTGTCCTAGGAGCCCTCCTCATCTTTGGTCCTAAACGCTTGCCAGAACTCGGTCAATCTATCGGTAAAATGCTAGCCGAGTTTAAAGCAGCCGTAAATAAGACTGATCATGATAAAAAAGACGAAGAAGACAAAACTAAAGACTAGGGTCTCTACTTAGTGAACATCTTCAAGTTTCTTGACAATTCTAAGCTTTTATGACATAATACACTTGTATTGAATAGTAAGTCTACATTATAGGCAAGAAAAGACCTCGGGCTAACTTCCAGATAAGCTCGGTTTTTTTTAGCAGTATCTATCCCTGTTTAGCCATTTGTCTACCAGACGAAGGATAATACTGACCACAATGGGGCCTATGATAGTTTTGAATAGTAAATCCATCATAGGCAATCTCACCTCCCTTCGTAGGCGGGTTCCGAGGTGCCAAGGGATATTATATCCTAGTTTGATAGAGATATCTTTAATAACTGTAAGGAGGTAAATGTTAGAATGTATTGCGATCATAACAAAAAATCAGGGCTCTTTGTCAACTGTAGTGGGTGACGAAAAGCTAACATCTAGAGAGGGCCGGATAGGTCCTCTTTTTATGCATGTTCAGAGTGATGAAGACACGCTTCTTAAA
>OLQR01000555.1_pt1 | contig 27886 bp, 32 predicted proteins | sample 1671881 | NCBI WGS metagenome assembly OLQR01 (sample SAMEA3136623, study PRJEB25190) | human gut metagenome | biome: human gut; feature: human-associated habitat; material: faeces | place: Austria | collected 2013 | reverse complement strand
AACGCTATGCCAAAAAGTACGGCATCGACTATGCCATCCGCAAGGACACCTCCGAAGTGCCGCCCCGGTATCTGGTCTTTTTCAAAGCCCCGGATGCAGAAACCTTTCACTCGGCGTTCAAGGAGTATTCGGCATCCCTGCTGAATAAGGGCAACCGTCCCTCGGTGCTGGCACGATTGCAGGAGCTGGTGCAGGCAGCGGCAGAACTCCCCGGCAAAGTCCGGCACAAGGAACAGGAGCGTGGACTGTGACCACGAAAAAGCTGACAAAACTGCTGGCGCTGCATCTGCCCTATATTTTGTTGGGGCTGGTGGCAACGAATTTCGGTGAAGCGTGGCGGCTTGCTGAGGGCAAGGAACTGGGGGATAAGATCATGTCCATGATGGGCACCATCCCGATGGCATTTGCAAACCCGCTGCCCAGCCTGCACCCTCTGGATTTGCTGGTGGGCGTATGCTGCGGCGCAGGGCTACGGCTGGCGGTCTATCTGCGTGGCAAAAACGCCAAGAAGTACCGCCACGGCATGGAGTACGGCTCTGCCCGGTGGGGCACCCCCAAGGACATTGAGCCGTTCATGGCTCCGAAGTTTGAGGACAATATCATCCTTACCAAAACGGAACGGCTGATGATGAGCAATCGCCCGCCGGACCCCAAGAACGCGAGAAATAAAAACGTGCTGGTGGTGGGCGGCTCCGGCAGCGGCAAGACCCGGTTTTGGCTCAAGCCCAACCTTTTACAATGTCACAGTTCCTATGTGGTCACTGACCCGAAAGGAACTATCGTGCTTGAATGTGGCAACGTAATGTTGAAGAACGGCTACAAGGTCAAGATCCTGAACACCATAAACTTCAAAAAGTCGATGCACTACAACCCCTTTGCCTATGTTCACAGCGAAAAAGACATTCTGAAACTGGTCACGACCCTGATGACCAACACCAAGGGTGAAGGCAGCGGCGGGGACCCATTTTGGGAGAAAAGCGAACGTCTTTTGCTCACCGCCCTGATCGCCTATCTGCACTATGAAGCCCCGGTGGAGGAGCAAAATTTTGCGACCCTTCTGGAAATGCTGAACACCATGCAGGTGCTGGAGGACGATGAGGAATACCAAAATCCGGTGGATCTGCTGTTTGAGGAACTGGCAAAAAAGAAGCCCAACAGCTTTGCCGGGCGGCAGTACAAACTTTACAAGCTGGCTGCCGGTGTTATAGAATGCAGACAGAATTTTAATATCGCTTGATTCAAACCGGTTTGGAAGATATTAAAATGAACGATTCAACGATGAAAGGAGCGTGATCCTAGTGGCAAGGAAATCCGAACGCTATCCTGCGCTCTATGAACGCCTGAGCCACGACGATGAGCTGCAAGGCGAATCCAACTCGATCTCAAACCAGAAGCGCATCCTGGAGGACTATGCGGAACAGCAGGGTTTTGCCAACTGTGTTCACTTCACCGACGATGGCATCTCCGGCACCCGGTTTGACCGGCCTGGTTTCCAGAAAATGATTGACGAGGTCAAAGCCGACCGAATCTCCGTGGTCATTGTGAAGGATATGAGCCGTTTCGGCCGTGACTATCTGCAAGTCGGCACCTATATGGAGGTGCTGCGGAAACACGACACTCGGCTGATTGCCCTGAATGACAGCGTGGACACCCTTAAAGGCGACGATGAGTTCACTCCGTTCCGAAATATTATGAACGAGTGGTATGCCCGCGATACCAGCAAGAAAATCCGCTCTGCATTTCAGGCAAAGAACCTTGCTGGAAAGCATACCAGCAGCTCTGTACCCTATGGGTACCTGAAATCGGAGCAGGATAAAAACCAATGGGTGATCGACCCGGTGGCGGCTCCGATTGTACAGCGAATCTATCGCATGGCTATGGAGGGTAAAGGACCCTACCAAATTGCAAATATCCTCTCAAACGAACACATTGAAATTCCGGCTTACTACCACCAGAAGCTGGGGATTGGCCTATGGAAGACGCGAGAAATCAAGTCCCCCTACCGGTGGGGTAGTTCCACCATCGTCCACATCCTGACCAATCCCTCTTATCTGGGACACACCTGCAATTTCAAAACACGGAAACACTTCAAGGACAAGAAAAGCCACTACGTTGACCAGGACCAATGGAACATCATCAAGGACACCCATGAGCCGATCATCGACCAGGAAACCTACGATACGGTGCAGCGGATGCGAGCCGGAATCCGGCGCTACCCGGACGGATGGGGGGAAGTTCATCCCCTGGCCGGCTTGCTGTACTGTGCAGACTGCGGCAGTCCGATGTACATTCACCGCACCGGAAATGGAAATCGCACGGCAAACTTTTCCTGTTCTGGTTATGGCAAAATCCCCGTTGGCAGTAAATGCGCCAGTGGACACTGGGTCAATGCTGATTCGGTCATGAAACTGATCCAGGAAACGCTGCGGGAAATCGTTCGGTTCTCAAAAGAGGATGAAGAAGAATTTGCCTGTATTGTAAGGTCTGAGATTGAGAACCGGCAGTCCAGCGAAATGAAGGGTCAGAAGACCCGGCTCACTGCCTGCCAAAAGCGGCTGGATGAGTTGGAAACTCTGCTCTGTAAAATCTATGAGGATAACATTTTGGGAAAGCTCCCAGATAAGCGGTATCAAATTCTGGAAGCCCAGTACACCAAGGAACAGGAAGCCCTTGAGGCGGAAATAGATTCCCTGCAAAAGAAAGTGGACGAATACGAACAGGAACAGAAGTCAGCGGACAAGTTTATTGCACTGGTGAAAAAATACCAGAACTTTGAAGAACTGGATGCCGTCATGCTGAACCAGTTCATCTACAAAATCTTTGTGCATGAACGGGATTACAAGGGCGTGGCTAATTCCCCGCAGACCATTGAGATCTACTTCAATTTTGTTGGCAAGTTCGGGATGCAGGAGATCAATTCTCCGTCAGAGGAGGAACGTGCCGCCTTGGAAGAAAAAGAACGGCTGCGTCAAAAACGGCATGAAGCCTATCTTCGACGCAAGGCAAGCGGCTGGCAGGATGCCTATTATCAGAAAACCAAGGCGGCCAAAAAAGCCGGCATAGATGCCAAGAAAGAAGCAATCCGGTCTGAAGATCGTGCAAAGGGTGTGTATTACCTTCCCAACCAAAAATATCTGGAAACAGAGCCGAAAGGAGAATCCGCATGAACAAGCTGCAACACCATATCCACGACAACAAGAACGGTCTGGATTATGTCCTGACGGACCATTATTATCTCCCGGCGCTGAGGCTGCCGGAAGATAAACGCCCCATCGGCCGCTGGGGCCGATTACATAAGGAATACCTGAAAACTTACAGGCCGGTCCTTTATCAAGCGCTGTTTCTGTCTGGGAAGCAGTATACCATCCTGGCCGACCTGGATGAACAGGCCGCCGAACGGTGCAGCCTGATTGTCCAGCAGATGGCCCAGGCCGAGGGCATCACGGAGGAATTGAAAGCAGCCGATCCGGTACGCTGGGTGCAGGCCATGAACTCCATCCGCAGCCGGGCCGAGGAAATCATCCAGGCTGAGATGATCTATGTGTGAGGAGGGCAGGACGATGATTCTGGAAGCAATTTATAATGGGGAATTTTATCCCAGTGAGAAAGTGGTGCCGACTTCGCCGGCATACATAGAGGCCCTCAAAACCTGTGAGAAGCTGATGGAGCAGCTTTCCAGGCGGCTGAGTAAAGAGGACTACGCCCTGGTGGAAGAACTTCAAACCCAGTCCTCTATCGCCCAGGGCGAGGAGAGCGAGTGCCATTTCAAGTACGGCTTCTCAGCGGGGCTGTTGGTGCAGCAGGAAGCGGTGGAGCAGGTCAAGAAGATCAATGACAAATGAAACAGCGGCAGGAGTTCACTACCTTTTTTGCCAAAAAATTGCTAAACAACATGAAAATATGGTATAATATAAAATAAATAGAGTGTGTTTTGATTTTCCCTTTCCTGTGTGGGGAGGTGATGGGGGATGCCGCTGGAAAACGACCGTGTTGCTGTGTAAAAGAGAAAGGAGGAAAACGTTATGCTTCAGCTTTCCAATGGAGTGATCTTTCCGGGATTTATTATTTATCTGATTTTGTACATCATCATGCGGCTGATGCCTGACAGTTTTGTGAGATTTCAAAAGCATCACGCCCCTATGTCCTTTCCGATTGTAAATTTTAGTCTGCCGTTTGATGTAAACGAAGATAATTGGCCCAGGGTAAAGCGCACCGGCAGAAGAATCTTTTTGTTCTTTGCCTGCATCGATGCACTTAACGCCTTTTGCTCCTTGCAGGGTTTTTATGAAGTATTGCCAGTATCTTACAGCAGAACTGCAGGGATTATTTTCTGCCTCTGTATTTGCAGCTTTTTGATTGGAACCTTTTTGGCCACAAAGAGCCATGATTTAAAGGATGAAAAAGGCAAATAAACTGCCCACCAGTGGTAATCAAGTGTCTATAATAAACAGCGGCAGGCGTCCGGTTGGACGATCCTGCCGCTTTCATTATTTATAAAGGAGATGGAGACTTATGAGTGAAAAGCTGGACCGCATGAAAACCCAAAAAGAAAAGGCCGAACAGAAACTCCGGTATTACCAGCATCAGGAGAAAATGCTGGAGCACCGAATACCAGAACTCACCCGTAAGGCCCGCACCCATCGTCTCTGCACCCGCGGCGGGATGCTGGAGAGCTTCCTAATCTGCCCCGGAGAGCTAACCGATGACCAGGTGATGGAGCTGCTGAAACTTTCATTTCGTCAACAGGAGGTTGCGCTTGCCCTGGCCAAGATGATTCACGATTTGCAAGAAGCCCGGAACATTCTAGACCCTTCAGGATGAAGGGCGCAACTATACACCGGTCGAGCCGGTGCGTTGCGTTCTGCCGGGGGCTTCCTGCGGAAAGCGGATGATTTCCAGCACACTTGCGGTTGCTTCCAATCATCACAGGAGACGCTACACTTCCCCTGCGCTGGCTGCGCCAGCTACCCCTTTGTGGACTTGCCGCCCGGGAACACCTTGCGCTGCAAGCTGTTTCCATTTAACAAGTTTACAAAATCCCGCTATACTTATCCGACAGGACAGAGTATAATAAACCAGAAAGTAAAAACAGCAGGGGGAGTAACACGATGGATATAAACGCTTACTGGAAAGCTGCTCTGTCGCAGCAACCAGAAGAAATGAAAGTATTCTTTCATAAAGACGCTTTTGTTAATTGGCATAATACGAATGAACATTTTACTGTCAATGAATTTATCAAAGCAAACTGCGAATATCCAGGAGACTGGGATGGAGAAATTGAACGGATTGAAAAATTCTCCGATTTAATTATTACAGTTGTCCATGTGTATTCGGGCGATAGAAAAATCTCTTGTCATGTAACATCTTTTATTAAAATAAAGGATGGGAAAATCGCTTTTATTGACGAGTATTGGGGAGATGATGGAACTACTCCACAATGGAGATTGGACAAGCATATTGGAACTCCGATAAGGTAATTGCTTTTAGGAGTCACAACACCTTAAAACTAAATACCAGCCGCTTACTGGCGGCACCACTAGGCAAGAAATCAGAGATGGTTTCTTGCTTTTCTTTTTGCCCAGAAGGAGGTGAGAGTTTTGCCCAACCCACATTTTGACATCACGATCACCCAGCGCAGCAAAGGACAGTCAGCGGTGGCAGGTGCAGCCTACCAGAGCGGCGAGAAGTTGTTTTCGGAGTACGATCAGAAAACCAAAAACTACACCGGCAAGCGTGGCATCCTGTACACGGAAATCATGCTGCCATCCCACGCTCCGCCGGAGTACGCCAACCGGGAAACCCTCTGGAACTCGGTGGAGGCTGCCGAGAAACAATGGAACGCCCAGCTGGCCAGGCGCTTCGTGCTGGCTCTGCCCAAAGAAGTTCCGCCGGAACAGTACCCGCAGATGGTCCGGGACTACTGCGAGAAGCAGTTTGTTTCCAAGGGGATGATCGCTGACTTTGCTATCCATGACCCTGCCCCGCCCGGACACAATGTTCATTGCCATGTAATGCTGACCCTTCGAGCCATGGACGAACATGGAAAGTGGCTCCCCAAGAGCCGAAAGGTGTACGACCTGGATGAGAACGGCGAACGCATCCGATTGCCATCCGGCAACTGGAAAAGCCACAAGGAAGACACCGTGGATTGGAACGACCAAAAGTATGCGGAGGTCTGGCGGCAAGGCTGGGCCGATACCGTCAACCGATACCTGGAAGCAGCGGAGCGGCCAGAACGGCTTGACCTGCGCTCCTATGAGCGTCAGGGTCTGGATGTGATCCCCACCGTCCACATGGGGCCTGCAGTGGTTCAGATGGAGCGGCGGGGAATCCAGACCAACATCGGAAATCTCAATCGGGATATCAAGGCCGCCAACCAGATGCTGTCTGCCATTCGCAAAACCATTCGGGGCCTGTTAGATTGGGTGGGGGAGCTTATCCAGGCAGAGAAAGAACTGCTGAAAGAGGAGGCAGCATCTACAGACCTTGGGGTGCTTCTCAATGATTATCTGAACCAGAGAAAAGCGGGACGAAGCGATTGGTCCTGGTCCGGGCAGCAGAAGGGCGACCTGAAGGATTTGAAGAATGTGGCAAGGGCTGTTGTCTATCTCCAACAGCATAAGATCTCGACTCTGGAGCAGCTGAACACCGTCTTGTCCGGCGTGAAGCAGAAAGTCAGCCAGGCCCATACCGGTATGAGAAAGGCCGAGAAGCGGATGAAGGACATTGCCGGGATACAGAGCGCTGTTGCAGTTTGCCAGGAGCAGAAGCCCGTCCATGACAAGTACCTGAAGATCGGCTGGAAAAAGAGACAGGCCGCCTTTGCCGAAAGTCATCAGGAGGAGCTGAAAGCCTACAACAAAGCCTACCGCTATTTGAAAGCGCAGCACGTTGACCTGAATGTGAACCTGGACGCCCTGGAGGCAGAGTACAGCAAACTGCAAGCGGATCACGCGACCTTTGCCCGGCAGCTGGAACAGATCCAGGCAGAGTTGAAACCGCTGAATGAAGTCCGCTATTGGGTCGGTCAGGTTCTCGGACCGGAACAGGTGGAAGTGCTGGACAAGGCAGAGAGTAAACAGTCGGTGGTGGAGCAGCTTCACCAGTCACATGAGCAAACCCGGAAACAGGATAAGACATCCCAGAAGGAACAGAAGATGGAACTGTAAGGTATCCGGCTTTGGAAAGAAGCCGGATGCCTTTTTAGGATTTATATGGAGGAATTAAATGGACAATATGAATCTGCCCAACAAGAACGCACCCTTTATCAAGCGTACCATCAATGGTCAGGAATTTACCGTACTGATTCATTTTCAAGACGGGTGCCGGGAAAGCGCACAGGAAAAAGTCAAAAGAATGTTACGTTTTGATGTGCAAAATGCCGAAATTTCTGTTTGATTCGTAGAAAGTATTAAATTACTGTTGACATTCAGTTACTGGAAAGACCGCAAAATCCATCCTCATTTCCTGTGGTGCCAGATTAGCCCCCTTCGACATCCAAGAACTGCGTGACCTCACAATGTACGATGAACTGCAACTGGACACGCTGGGCGATAAGAAGACGGCGTTGTTCCTCATCATGTCGGACACGGACAGCACCTTCAACTTCCTGATTTCGATGGTCTACACCCAGCTTTTCAATCTGCTCTGCGACAAGGCAGACGATGTGTACGGCGGAAAGCTGCCCATCCATGTACGCTGCCTCATCGACGAGTGCGCCAACATCGGGCAGATTCCCAATCTGGAAAAGCTGGTGGCGACCATCCGCAGCCGTGAGATTTCTGCCTGTCTGGTACTGCAAGCCCGTAGCCAGTTGAAAGCCATCTACAAGGACAATGCAGATACCATCGTGGGCAATATGGACAGCCAGATTTTCCTCGGCGGTTCAGAACCCACCACCCTGAAAGACCTGTCCGAAATGCTGGGCAAAGAAACAATTGACGCATTCAACACCTCGGACACCCGTGGCAATAGCCCCAGTTACGGCACTACGTTCCAAAAGATGGGTCACGAATTATTGAGCCGGGACGAGCTGGCGGTGCTGGACGGCGGCAAGTGCATTTTGCAGTTGCGTGGCGTCAGACCGTTTCTTTCTGACAAGTACGACCTGACCCAGCACCCCAACTACAAATTGACCTCGGACTACGACCCCAAAAACATCTTCGATATTGAAAAATATCTGAACCGAAAAGAAAAAATCCACCCCGGTGATGAGTTCATCGTGGTGGATGCTGATTCGCTCCCGTCTGCCTGACCCGGTAGGCGGTTTTATTTTATCCCGGTCAGAAAAGTGCACCAGAAAATCAACCTTGCTGCGGTTATGCAGCGTAAAACTACAAGATTTCGGGTGTGTACAAATGATCGAAAACGCTTTATAATAAAGGAGAAAAGACTATGGAATTCTTCAACTCTGCTATCGAAGTTCTTCAGACTCTGGTTGTCGCTCTGGGTGCCGGTCTCGGCGTTTGGGGTGCCATCAACCTGCTGGAAGGTTATGGTAACGACAACCCCGGCTCCAAGTCTCAGGGCATGAAGCAGCTCATGGCTGGCGGCGGCGTTGCGCTGGTCGGCATCACCCTGATTCCCCTGCTGAGCGGTCTGTTCGGTTAAGAACAGCGGGCGGCGATTGCCGCCCGGTACATATTATAATAAGGAAAGCCATAGTAATGATCTCACATATAGAAGGTGAAGCAGATGAGCGAGATTTTATTGTATCATGGCAGTAAAGAAGAAGTTGTCTATCCCGAAATCCGCATCACACGGTATACAAAAGACTTTTCTTGGGGATTCTACTGCACGAACAACTATCAGCAAGCCTACCGCTGGGCAGACCGCCGTTCTGCCGATGGCCTTGTGAACGTCTATCGCTATGCAGAAAATCCCGACCTGAAGATCCTGCGTTTCCCTGAAATGTCGGACGAATGGCTGGATTTTATTGCAAAATGTCGTGCAGGCGAAACCCATCCCTACGATATTGTGGAGGGACCCATGGCAGACGACACCATTTGGGATTACGTCAACGGATTTACGTCCGGGCAGATCAGCCGTGAAGCATTTTGGGCATTGGCGAAATTCAAGCATCCAACACACCAAATCAGCTTTCATACCGTAAACGCTTTGCACTGCCTGGCCTTTGAGAGGAGTGAACCCATCCATGACCGAAAAGCAGAAAAATGATGTTCTCTATGTTTGTAGCCTGATCGAGACCATCGCCCGCAAGACCAAAAATCATCGGCAGGATGTGATCCGTCACTTCACAAAAGCCGACATCAAACGGCAGCTCCGGCTGGCAGAAGTAAACCACTGCCTGTCCTTTGAGCAGGTTTCGGATGAGCTGATCGAAGATCTCAACATCCCGGATGGGGATTTTGATACCGCCGCAGAGTGCCGCTATACGGTCCCTGCTGCAACCTCCATCGGAATGCTGTATCAGGGGCTAGTGCTGTCCACCATGAAGGATGAGGATGTTGCACAGGCAATTCTGGATGTTTTTTCGTCGTTTATCACGGATGAGATCTCCGATTTCAATTCCAACGTGTACTACACCAATCCTGATTATCTCCGCTGCTCCTATCTGGAGGGCAAGATGCTTGCTTGAAAAAGGATTATTATAATGGCAAAAAATCAACATAATGCAGGGCTTCATTATAGACCTCTCAATCAACTTGGATTATCAAACTTCAATGATCATATAGAAAATCCCATTGATAGTCGTTTTAAGTTTAATCCTCCCCCTCTAAAATGTGGTAAGCTTTTTGGACTTCGCAAAGTTGATCGTCAAAAAGAAGAGCTTCAGAAACATTGCCCATGGCATCCGCTTCTAAAAATGAAGGCATTTACATTAGAGATTGACGGAGAAGCTGAATACATTTGGTATTGTAAAGAATGCGATTGTTATTACATGAACCCCTTTTGGCGAAATGGAGAAAAACGCATCCTTGATGTTTATCACAAGGTTCCCGTTCGCCGACTTATAAAAACAGCTATATAACTTTTTATTATGATTTGCCGATTGCCGAAAAGCAGTCGGCATTTTTTGTTTTCAGCGGCTTCTGAGGCGATTATTCCATACGGCGGTTTGAGCAGCAACGGATAGCCCTCTGCGGTTTGCAGTTTTTGAATATCCGTGCTCCAAGCCATGTTTTTATCCACCCATCAACGAAAGGAAGTGTTCTTTTATGCAGTTTTTGACCCACATTATTTTTCTCCTGAACCTTCTCAAGACCCTTATCAACCACTTCAGCTAAGGACGGTGACTGCTGAATGGAAACCGTTCTCAAAGCCATTGCCGACTGGATCAAAGGCATCCTGACGGCAGGCATTATGTCAAACCTTTCCGGTTTGTTCGACGATGTGAACACGCAGGTGGGAAACATCGCCCAGCAGGTGGGCACCAAGCCCTCCAGTTTTGAACCGCGCGTTTTTGCAATGATCGAAGCCCTCTCCCGGAACGTAGTGCTGCCCATTGCAGGCATCATCCTGACCTTCATCGCCTGTTATGAATTGATCGAGATGATCACTCAGCATAACAATATGGCGCAGTTTGAGCCTGCCCTCATCATGCGCTGGATTTTTAAGACCGCTGTTTCGGTATGGCTCATCAGTAACACCTTCGATATTGTGATGGCGGTGTTCGACGTCACCCAGAAGGTGGTGTCCGATTCCAGCGGCATCATTGCCGGAAACACCCGTGTCAACGACATTGGTTTGTCCATGCTGCAATCCAGCCTGATGCAGATGGACGTAGGCCCACTGTTCGGGCTTTTCCTGCAAAGTTTCTTCATCGGCATCACTATGCGGATATTGAGCATCATTATTTTTGTCATCGTGTACGGAAGAATGATTGAGATATATTGCATGGTGAGCCTTGCGCCCATCCCGATGGCGACCTTCGGCAACCACGAGCAATCGCACATGGGGCAGAACTACCTGAAATGCCTGTTCGCATTGGGCTTTCAGGGCTTTCTCATCCTCATCTGCGTGGCAATTTATGCCGTGTTGATCCAGAGCGTGGCAATTTCTGGGGATGCCATCAACTCCATTTGGAGCATTGTGGGCTACACCGTTCTGCTCTGTTTCAGCCTGTTCAAGACCAGCTCTGTGACGAAATCCGTCCTCGGAGCGCATTAAAGGAGGTGTTTGATTGGCTGCTTATATCTCCGTTCCCCGTGATTTGACCAAGGTCAAATCCAAAGTGGCGTTCAACCTGACCAAACGGCAACTGCTTTGTTTCGGCACAGCGGCTCTCATTGGAGTGCCGCTGTTTTTTGTTCTCCGGGATTCCGGCGGCAACACCGCCGCCACCCTCGGCATGATGGCGGTGATGCTGCCGGCGTTCTTCCTTGGAATGTACGAAAAGAACGGTCAGCCCTTGGAAAAGCTGCTGTCGTACTATGTGCAGTCCCGGTTTGTCCGCCCGAAGATTCGTCCCTATAAGACTAACAACTACTATGCCATTTTGATGAAGGGAGGCGTGACCCATGATCCCGTTTTGGAAGAAGACCGGTAAGCACAGCAAGCCGCAGTCTGTGCAGAAGCGCAGACAGAACACAAAGCCCGCTGTGCCCCGGACCGCCCAGCAGTCCATCCCCATGCAGCGGATGTTTGAGGATGGCACCTGCCGTGTGAAAGCAAACTATTATAACTTAACTATAACACAGGACGACTCATTCGCCTTTCTTTTTATTCCGCTTTGTAACACATCTATTGTAATCCTACAAAAAATTTCGAATTTCGGGACACACGCTCTTGACGTTCTGACTAATTGGTGATATCTTAATATCAAGCTAGGGGATATTTTGTGAAAAACATAGGCAATATGTCATAATTCTTGCAATAGAACTTTCTGTATAAATATACATTTGCGGTGTATCGGATTTCGCTCAAAAAGCGATATCAGCGGAAAGTCAGAGCGTAAGAGTAAATCAAGCCTATTGGCAGGCTTAGTTTATGCTGAGACTGCTTGGGGATAAATTACCTTAAATCCAAGGAGGAAATAGTCATGGCAAATTTTGCAGGTAGAAGCGACAGCTACATCTTTGATGGTGCAGGTGGAATGAGAGATCAGCTGGAGCAGGCGATTCTCAATGAGCTGGAGCAGAAGAAGTATCCGCTGAAAGCATCGATCCAGACTGTCAAATCCGGCAAAGGTCTGGGCGGCATGGTCTTTGGCACGAAGGAGCAGTGCGTGGTTATCAATCTGGATGACGGCAACCAGATTTGCATTTCCAACACCACTGTTGGTACCTACCTTTACGTCGGTGTTTATCTGATGGTTCCGATGCTCACCGGTAACAACACTTCCTACGCCGCACAGATCGGTGACGTCTTTAAGCTGCAGAAGGCTGAGGCCTACTATGCAGCTGCCCTGCAGGCAACGGAATCCGCATTTGCACAGCTGGGTCTGAAGCAGAGCAACACTGGTTACAAGTCTTCGTCCATCAAGCACTAATACTGCATAATAGGCGGGATGAGATTTTTATCTCGTCCCGCCTATTTTTTATAGGAGGTTAATCCGACATGGCAAAAATCAGTCTTATCTGTGAGCAGTGCGGTGGCAATATCATTCTGGATGATTCTCACGAAATCGGTACCTGCGAACATTGCTTTGCACAGTTTGTAGTCAAGCAGGATCACATCGTAAAAAATATCACGCAGAACATCACCAAATACGTCTATGGCTACGAAGGCAAGGATGTTGAAGAGCTGCTGAACGACGGATATCAGCTCAAGCAGCTGTGCGACGACAGAAAAGCGAACGCAAAATTCAAACGAGCAATCGATCTCGAGCCGAATTGCTGGAGCGCATGGCTTGGCTATGCTTCGACCGGTGGCGACCGTTCCGGCTATCTTTCGGTTGTTCCTGCTTATATACAGGCTTATAATGTTGCAGCGGATGAACAGCAGGAAACAGAAACCTTTGTTGATATGACCCGCTATCTTCCGGACAGCGATCTGCGGGCGGCTTTTATCAGAGCGTTCAATCTTGCTTCCCATGCAGACCGTCACAAGATTTTTGAACTGGTGTCCGGTGTGCTTGGCTGCGACGAATCCGAGATCGCATCGTTGGCTGTGGATCTGTGCCCGGAGGACTGGCGCGCTTGGTTTGCAATGGCCAAGTTCAGAAAAATTCGTGCAAAATGGGCCGAGATGCAGGGCGGATTTTTCACAAAACCCAAATTGTCGGATGCTGCTGCAGAAGTGCTGAACATCTTTATGAAGACGTACCGCCTTGCCTGCAACGAAAGCTCCGATGCGCGGAGTAAAGTTTTGAATTATATCGATGACCTTGGACGAGACAGCTCGTATCAGGTGTTCATCAATGAATTGAAAAAGCGGATCAGCAGTAGACAATAAAGAAAAGGTGAAGAGCGATGGCCATAATTGACCGTATCAAATATGATGGCAGCACAAACGGACTGCAGTGGCTTGTTCATAAATATCCTTCCGAGCAGTTTGTCCTCGGCTCGCAGTTGATCGTCGGCACCGGGCAGGAAGCACTTTTCGTGAAGGGCGGCGAGGCACTCGACCTGTTCGGGCCGGGTACCTATACCCTGTCCACAGGAAACCTGCCGGTCCTGAACAAGCTGGTGAATCTGCCCTTTGGCGGCAAAACCCCTTTTTCTGCTGAGGTTTATTACATCAATAAGACCGCCGATCTTGACATGAAGTGGGGGACCTCGAACCCGATCCCTTTGGAAGACCCCAAGTATGGCCTGATCCTCAATGTGGGCGCACATGGACAGTACGGCATTACGATCGCGGATTCCCGGCTGTTCGTGTCCAGGATCATTGGCGCTGTCCCCAATGGCGCAACGGCCAATCCGGTAACCGTACTGCGGTATTTCAATGGTTTGATCAATGCAAAGATCAAGTCTGTCACAGCAGCTTACATGATCAAAAATCAGGTCTCGTTTTTGGAGATTTCTCAGTATTTGTCGGAGTTGTCGGAGGCATTTCAGGAGGCGCTCAACGACGAATTTGACCGCTTTGGAATCGAGCTTGTAAATTTCTACTGCGAGTCGATCGCACCGAAACCGGAAGAGTACGAAAAGCTCCGGACTTATAAGGAAGATCTGGCGCTTGGAAAAGATTTTTATCAGCAGCGCCGTTCCCTTGACATCATGGAAAAACTTGCGGAGAATCCCTCTTCCGGCGGCATCGCCAATGCCGGCATCGGGCTTGGCATGGGATTTGGCGTGGCCGGGCAATTCAGCAATGCATTTACCGGGATCGGGCAGAATGTGAATGCAGCACCGGCACCGGCATCTGCGCAGAGTACGCAGATCGTCTGCCCGAAGTGCGGTGCACAGAACAGCCAGTCCATGAAGTTTTGCGGTAACTGTGGAAACAAACTTGCGGCGACGGTCATTTGCCCGCACTGCGGGAAAGAAGTTCCGGCAGGAATGAAGTTCTGCGGCGAATGCGGACAGCCGCTTGGTTCCTCCAAGTGCCCTTCCTGCGGGTTTGAAAACGAACCCGGAATGAAATTCTGCGGCAACTGCGGGGGTAAGCTCTGAGAAAACGGTGTTGAGGAGGCGAATTTATGGCGAAAGCCAAGTGCAGTTCGATGCAGGACTTTCTGGTAACGTTCTTTGTCGAAAATCGAATGGTCTCACGGATGCTGAGCGAGGTCCTGAAAAACAGAAATGACCGCTTGTTTCTGGAAACGCTGGGTCTCCCGGCTGACGTTGTGATTCCTTTTTCACAGGACAATGATGTTACATCTGTTGTCTATATGTTGAAGCAGAGACTCAACAGTAGCTATGATGTCACACTGAATGGCAAGCCCTGCGGGGACGATGTGATCCACAGCGGAGACTATTTTACTTTCAGAAACAGAAGCAGCAATCAGACGGTCAGAATGCTGTTCATTGCAACTTCTGATATCCAGGTGGGCTACAAAAAATACAAACTGTCGAAGGATACCAACTATTTCATCGGGCGCACGCCGCTGAATGATATTTCGTATAGCTTCAGCGATTATATCGCAAGAGAAAAGCACGCAGCGATCCGGATCGACGGGAGCGGAAATGCATTCATCGAAGATCTGAAGCGGAGCGTGGGCGTTTATGTGAATGGCCGACTGGTTCATTCCCAGCAGCTGAAACCTTTTGATGAAATCTTCATCATGGGCTTGTCCATGGTCTACATGGGCGGCTTTATTGCAGTGCGCAACCTGAAAACGGATTGTGCGATGCCGACGGTGACATCGTTCGAGGCAAAGACTCCGGTCGATGACAGCAAGGAAAAAGAATATTTTGTCAGCACTCCCCGTATCCTGAAGTCGTTGGATCATGTCGAAGTAGAAGTTGATGCACCGCCGTCTCCATTTACGGCGGACAAGACACCGGCAATCCTGACACTGGGGCCGAGCCTGACGATGTCGATGGTCATGCTGGCAAGTCTTGGCGTGTCCATTGCAAATGCGATCAGCGGCAGTGCTCTGTCAACGGTCATTGCAAGTGGTGTGATGGCGGTTGGCATGTTACTTGGCTCGCTGCTGTGGCCTTCTCTGCTGAGAAGCTATCAGAAACGGCGCATCGTTGCAGAAGAAAAACACCGGAAGGAAAAATATGGTGCGTATATCGATTCGATTGAGAAAGATCTGACGGCTCAGAAAGAGCGCACGATACGCATTCTGAATGATTCGCTGTGCCCGTCCCCTGAGGTTTTGTGCTCCATGCTTGATAGCGAGAGCAATAAGCTCCGCTTGTGGGAACGCTCCTGCGAGGATGACGATTTTCTTTCGGTTCGTATGGGCTTGGGCGACAGATCCTTTGATGTGCAGCTGAAGACACCTCGTCAGGGGTTCCAGCTGTACGATGACGAACTTCGTGATCGACCTGCGGAACTTGCAAAAGAGTTCAGCGTTCTGAGCAATGTTCCGCTCACCCTTGACATCCGCAACAACCACACCATCGGCATCATCGGGAACCGGAAAAATATTCAGACCGTTCTGAACGAGATGATCCTGAATGTGATCTCGCTCCACTCTTACGACGAAGTAAAGCTTGTTCTGGTGACTTCGCCGAAACAGGAAGCTGCGTTTGAGCCGTTCAAAAACGTGCCGCATATTTGGAGCAATGACAAAAAGATTCGTTTCTTTGCGACAAATCCGGATGAAGTCCACTTCATTTTCAATGTTATTGATGAAACGCTCAAGGAACGTGAAGAAACCCGGGATAAGGAAAAAGAAATGATCCCGCATTTTGTGGTGATCGTTACAGAGCCGAGGCTTATCGAAAAAGAAGCGTTGCTCCGGTATGTGAACGATGCGGACAATCAGGTTGGCATTACGACTTTGTTTGCCTACGGCGATATTGCAAAGCTACCCAAATCCTGCAAAACCATCATTCAGAGCGATGATACCCGTACCGGATACTACATCAAAAACAAGAATGCCAATCGCTTCATCCCATTTGCGCTGGACAATGTTGAGCCGGATCGCATCTGCTCCTTCGCCAATGAGCTGTCCAGACTGCCGATCAAGAGAGATTCGCGCTCCATGGGCATCACGGACAGGATCTCGTTTTTGCAGATGTACAAAGTCGGCAATGTAAAAGAGCTTGGCATTGAAAGCCACTGGGAAAATAACAACTCGGCTAAGTCGCTGGCAGCACCGATCGGTGTTATGGCGGGCGGCGAGGTGTTCAGCCTGGATTTGCACGAAGCGTATCACGGCTGCCATGGTCTGGTTGCCGGCACAACCGGCTCCGGCAAGAGCGAATTCCTGCAGGCATTCATTCTGTCCATGGCGATCAATTACAGTCCCAAAGAAGTTGCCTTTGTTCTGGTGGACTTCAAGGGAGGCGATATGGCAAGGCCCTTCATGGCCAAACCTTTTTCTCCGGCACTGCCTCACCTGGCGGCGACGATCTCCAACCTGTCGGGGAATGTTCTTTATCGCGCATTGGTCTCTCTGGAAGCTGAGATCAAATCCCGTCAGCGCATTTTCAATGAAGCTGCAGCGGAACTCGGTGTAGACAAGCTGGATATCAATTCTTATCATAAATATTACAAGGGCGGGCGCCTTTCTACACCGCTGCCGCACCTGATCATCATCATTGATGAATTTGCACAGCTGAAAACCCAGCAGCCGGAGTTTCTGGCACAGCTTATCAATGTGGCGCAGGTTGGCCGCAGCCTTGGAATCCACCTGATCCTTGCTACACAGAAGCCGAACGGCATTGTGGATCCGCAGATCATGAGCAATTCGCGCTTCAAGATCTGTCTGAAAGTTGCTGATAAGCAGGACAGCATTGATATGCTCGGCAAACCTGACGCCGCCATGATCAAAAATCCAGGCCGCATGTATCTTCAGGTTGGATATGACGAGATCTACAGGTGCATCCAGTCCGGCTACAGCGGAGCAGACTATGTGCCGACAAAGACCTATATGCCGGACGAGGAAATCACTGTGCAGATGACCGACAACACGGCAAACCCGATCCACAGTGCCAAGATCGAGCTTTCAGGCGAAAAGTCTGACAGAACACAGCTGGAAGCCATTGTTGCAGAGATCGTGGCGCTCGGCCAGAAAAAGGCTGTTGCTGTGAAGCCTTTGTGGCTGGATATGCTTCCCAAAAAGATTGCGCTCCGCACCCTGGCAACCGGGAAAAAAGGCCTGTGCACAGCAACCATTGGTCTGGTGGACTATGTCCGGACGCAGGAGCAGAAGCCGCTTGTGATCGATTTTGCCAAGACCGGCCATATCGGCCTTTATGGTGCAAGCGGCACCGGAAAAACGACCTTCTTGCAAACAATGGTTTACTCCATGGTTTGCGGATATGGCTACACGCCGGAAGAACTGAATCTGTATGCGCTGGACTTCGGCGGACGGAACTTGCGATACCTTGAAAATCTTCCGCATACGGGTGGAGTGGTATTTGCAGATGACGCAAGCAAACTCATGGAACTGGATTCCGTTCTTCATGGGATTGTTGACGAACGCAAACGTGTTTTTGCAGACAGCGACTGCAGTACCTTTGCGGACTATCGCGCTACGAGTAAGACGCCTCTGCCGGCGATCATTGTCTTGATCGACAACTTTGCATCCTTCCGGGATAAGTACATGGATATCTCCGACAGCTTCATCGACCTCATCAGTTCCGGCAGAACATTTGGCGTTTATTTCGTGATCACGGGCAGTACCAGAAATTCCATTTATTATAAGGCAACAGAGCACATTTCCACCTTCTTCACTCTGAAGATGAATGACCCTGGCAATTATCTGGATATCCATAACGTCCGTCCCCCGGTTACGCCGGAGGATATCAGCGGCCGCGGAATCACGGTTTTGAATAAGGAAATTGTGGAGTTCCAGACGGCGGTTGCGTTTGATACGGAAACCGAGGCAGAACGGGTGGCTCAGATTGCACAGGACTATTGTGCAATTGCTAAAAAATGGAATGGGTATGAGCCGATACGGATCGGAATGCCCGCAAACGAAACGGATGCTTCCGGCAGAGAGACCGCAAGTTCCTCCTACTCTCTGCCGCTGCGGAGCAATCCTCCGGAGTCTGTTCCGGATGAAAGCGGAAACCTGATCCTCGGCACTTCCCGGTCGGGAGCACTGCTGTATGGTCTGACTTTGTCAGAGCACTACAAAGCCTGTATCTGTGCAGACGACAGAGAACAGCTGAAGGCGTTCTATAAGAATGCTTTGCACAGGATCACGCAGCATAGCGGCCGACGCATTGTGTTCATTGATGACGACAGCAGAGCGTTTAAGAACACGGTGGAAGAATGCCCCTCCTGCCGGTATATCAGCGGAGCGACCGAACTGGATGCATTTATTGAAGAGCTGAAGCCTGAGCTCAATGCTCGACTAGAAGAGCCGGCTGCACCGCACGAACAACTACTGATCGTGATTGCCGAGTTCAATGACTTTTTCAAGACGCTGACGGATGAGCAGGCCGCATTCATGCGGAAAGTATTCCGTTATATTGATTCGCCGCAATACAAGATCTGCTTCCTGTGTGGATTTGATGTGAACGGAGAAAAGAACAATGACGGCTTGTTTATGTCGCTGATCGTCAATGCAGAAAGCTATGTGCTCTGCGCAGATTGCTACAAAATAGCTACAGCAAAGATCGAAACGCTGCCGCTTATCCCGGAGGCAAAATCTAGGAGCTGTTATTTTTGTCTTGAAGGAAAAACGGTTGAGATAAGGTGGTGAAATCCATGGAAAAAATATCCGTTACGGTAGAGATCCCAGCCCTGAATGGAAGCTATGATTTTGTTGTTCCAAGCAGTATGTCGGTTCAGAATGCGCAGAATCTGATGATCAGGATATTGGATTCTGAGTATGGAGTCTCAGGCAAAAGCACCGATGCTATGCTCTTCGATAAGAACGATGGCAAAGCATTGCGCATGGAATGCAGCTTTGCTCAACTTAATATCTCCGACGGTGCCAGGCTTCTGTTGATTTAGCAGGGAGGAAACAGGACTTTATGAAATACAGGATCAACTATTCTAAAGTTATTTCACAAGCCGATTCGATCGCCGGCAATGCTGCAGATCTTTCTACGCAGATCAGGGCTCTGGAACAGGTGGAGCAGGAATGCAGATCCGTCTGGAAGGGACAGGCTGCAGATGTCTTTATTGCAAAACTCAGCGCATTGCGGGAAGAAATGAGCAGGACAAAAAGTCAGATGTCCCAGCTGGCATCGACGATAAAGTATTGTGCGGACAGAATTCAGCGTGAAGACCAGCGTGTAGCAGAGCTGGCGGCGGCGCTGAAGGCTGGCCACTGAGTCTTTGAGCATAATTTGACTGACTGAAAGGAGAACTACTATGGCATCTACGATTTTTGATGTGGCCCCGGAAGAACTCGAGGCATCAGCAACTAAAATTGAGGGCAAGACAAGCGAGTTTGTTAAGACGTACAACAGCATCTATACGGCAGTGTCGGATCTGAGGGTGACCTACAAAGGCGAGGCCAGCGACACGTTTAACCAGAAGATCGAAGGCTACAAGAACGACTTCACCACAGCAGAAAAAGCACTGAAAAACTATGTTCAGTTCCTCCGTGAGTATGCGGCCAAAATGAAGTCCACCGAGAACGAAATCAAGAGCAAGGCCAGCGCACTGAGCACTGGTAAATGATCGAAATGGTTTTGAAAGGAGAACAGAAACTATGGCACAGGTAGTAGTGGATTCCGGAGTTATGCGTGACAAGGCAAATACCATTAAAACAGCGTCTAAATCCATTCAGACCCTCTATGCTGAAATGCTGCAGGAGGTTACGGCCACCGCTGGCAAAATGAAAGGCGAAACGATTGAGACGCAGAAGAATCGGTTTGCAAACATGCAGACTACGTTTGATACCTTTGCGGCTGATATGGAGAAGTACGGCGATTTCCTCACGCAGGCTGCGGAATATTATGAAGCCGCAGAGCATGCAGGCACCCAGAAGGCACAGGAACAGGGCAAGGTTTTCTGATAGGGGTTAGAAGAATCGGTCATTCCGGGCAGGGCGGTCCGCTCTGCCCGGAGATCCGATAGAAAGGAGACTGCGCTGGATGCCGAGGATTTATGTTGAATTTGCCGGACTGAAACAGGCAGGAACGACCTGCAGGGATGTCTCGTCAAAAGTGTCCGATATTCGATCGAATTTCAAAAATACCATTCGACAGCTGGACTGGGACGTGAAATTTCAGTCGGATATCAACAGCACAGCTTCGCAGTTGTCCCGAAAACTGGATGCCTATGCGGCTGCGCTGAAAAAATACCAACAGTTTCTGGACGAGGCACACAGTACATATCGGGAGCTGGACCAGCTGGAGTTTGATGGTTTTGGCAACTTAAGCAAAGGTCCCACGTCGGATACGGGATCGGCCGCCGAAAAAAATCCGACGGATCAGTTTATGACGTTTATCAAAGCCATCCTCAAGTGGAGAGATAAGACCGGCGGAGATGACACAGCTGGCATTACAAAAGATGTGATCTCCTACCTCCAGTCAGTTTATAAGTTTTTTAGCGGAGATAAGACCGGCTTGACCGGTGCAGAAAATTGGCTGGATCTTTGTGATAACAGCATTGGTGTCTGGACGGGGTTCTACGACTATCTCAAGGATTTCTACAATAAGGCCGGAAAGACTTTTTCAACGGAAAATCAGAAAGGCGTAGCAGGTCTTGGAATTGCGGGCAACGTTGTTGGACTTGTCGGCGATCTGTTCGGCGCAGCTGATACGATCAGCAACACAGAGAACATTGGTATTGCCGGTACGACCGGAGAAATTCTTGGTGCAAGCGATAAAGTCATTGACATCTGGGACAGCGTTGAAAAGTTATGCCATGTAGGAGACAGCGCAACCAATATCACGACCAAAAGTGGATTATACAGCCCCTTGTCTTTTTATACGGCTGCGGCAAAAAGCTATCTTTCTGCCGGAAGTCAGGCTTTTACCAGCTATGAAAAATATGCTGCCGATGGATCATGGTCTACCAGCGATGTTGCGTCTACCGGGATCGAAGCGGGAGTAGCGGGGTTGTGCTCAATGGCAGATAGTCTGACGTTTGGCCTGCTTTCAGAGAAGTCGACCGGTGTCAGTGCGAGTGACATCAGCAGCAAGTTGGAAACCTGGGGAAGTCAGGTCGGCACTGAAGCCGGAAATTATATTGCGTCCGATCCGACGCTCCGTCAGATGTATCAGAATGCCAATACAGCGGGAAAAACTTTGCTGACTTTCTATGCGGCAGTGCATCCTTAAAGGATCATGCAGAGGAAACACTATGAAATTTGAAGAGTTGCTGCCGGTTGGCAGTGTTGTTCGCCTGAAAGGTGCAAAAAAGAAGATCGTGATCATGGGATTCATGCCGGTCAAGCACCTGGCAGATGGCAGCGATGCCATTTATGATTATCTGGGCGTTCCCTATCCGGAAGGATTTATGCAACAGGATAGCGGGCTGCTGTTCAGCCACGGTAAAATCGATGAGATCGTGTTTACAGGGTACACAAACAAAGAAAGAGACCTCTTTGTGTCTACCATACAGCAGATCCTCAGCAAAACGGAAGATGTGGTCGGGTGATCCGCCGCAGCGCGCAGGATCGATTTCCTTGAAATGCAGTCGACCGATGAAAGAAGTAAAGACGGCGGATGGAGAGGAGGTCGTGCTGGATGCCAAGAATTTATGTTAAATTTTCCGGATTGCAGCAGTTGGAAACGACCTGCAGCGATGCTTCAGCAACGCTCTCTGAGATTCAGTCAGACTTCCAAAAGACTGTCCGTCAACTGGATTGGGATGTCAGACTCCAGTCGGACATCAACCGTACAGCCTCACGGCTGTCCGGAAAGCTGAGCTCTTACACAGCTGCCCTGAAAAAATATCAGAGTTTTCTGAATGATGCACACAGTGCATATCAGGAACTGGATGTGTATCAGGGGTTAGCTTTTGCAACACCGGATCCGGATCAAACGACATCGTATGGTTTTGATTGGAAGGAAATGTTCAAAGATGCCCTTGTTGTAAAGTCTTATGCAGCTCCAGGGCTGCTTGCTTTAGTTTCAGCCGCCACGGGGCTTCCCTATATTACCAGCGGCATCTATGTAGGAAAGAATCTCTCGGTCGTTGATGAGTCGCGTACTCCGTCTGCAAGTGCATCTGCAGACTGGCTTGGCTATGAGACGTCTGAGGATAAGCCGGAGGTTACCGCCTGGGTGGGGAAAGCCAATGCAGAAGCCCAAAACGAAGTGGGCTATGCTGGTGTGAATGCTTACCTTGGAAAAGCCGAGGCATCTGCCGGCGCAAGCGTCGACATCATGAAGTCCGGGACGAAAAAAGAGAATACAAAAGGAAAAACCAGCCAAACAGATAAAACGGAGTTCATTGCCGCTGCGGCCAGTGCCAGCGTTGTGACTACGGCATTGGCGGGTGATGCGGCAGCCGGTGTGGGAAGCGATATGCTCGGCGTTGAGGGCAAGGTTGAAGGCTCTGTTGGAAAAGCGAAAGCCGAAGCCAAGGGACAATTCTCGGTCGGTGAAGATGGCGTGAACATGAATCTGAAGGGCGAGACCATGGTTTCTGCCGTTGAGGGTGAGGCATCCGGCACGATCAACATTCTAGGACTGGAAATAACTGGCAAGGTCGGAGGCTATGCAGGCGCGGCCGGCATCAAAGGAAAAGTTGGCATAGAGGATAATAAATTCGTACTGGAAGGCGGCGCTGCTGCTCTACTTGGAGGTTCCGTCGGCATAGAAATCGGATTCAACGAGGAAGGGTGGGATAACTTCGTTGACTTTCTCACATTTTGGGATTGATGAGGAAAGGTGACTTGTTCTTATGGAATCGTTCAGGTATGACTTCACCATGAAAGAGTTATCGTATTTCTTGTTCAAAAAGAAAAAGTGCCCTAAATGTGGTGGGAAGATGAAAAAAGAAAAATGCTGCGAGACTGTGGAGGGATCGGTATTCAATACCAATACGGTCCCACTTTACATTCAGGGGCATCAGGTAAAACATTATTTCTACCGTTTTTCCTGCACGGACTGCGGCGCTGAATTTACGTTGTCCGAGCTGTCGAAGTGAGAAGGGAGATCCATATGAAAAAATTTCTGCCGATCGGCTCCGTTGTGCTGTTGAAAGATAGCAAAAAACGAATTATGATCGTAGGCGTAAAACAAAAGCAGGCATACGCTGATAAGGTATGGGATTACAGCGCATGCCTGTATCCGGAAGGAATCCTGGACCCGGATAAACTGTTCCTGTTTGATCATGAACAGATCGAACGTCTGTACTTTGTGGGACTTCAGGATGGAGAGGGGTTGGCTTTTCTGAACAAGCTGAATCATCTGGATGATCACACGGACAGCGACTGCTGATCATCCGGAAACAAGGAGGCTGCTTATGAACAGGCCGATTTGTTATTTTCACATCGGGCAGCGCCCAAACCACGAAGACAATTTTTTTCTGAATGGCTTGTACCTTACGCCCGATTCTCAGAAACAGATGCCACAGAAACGCAGCGGTTCTATCTGCGACACAACAAGGACGGATGTGCGTCTTTTTGCAGTCAGCGATGGTATGGGCGGGCACAATGCAGGCGAGGTCGCCAGCAGGATCTGTGTGGAAGAGCTTGCGTCGGCATACAGTATGCTGCAGCGCACGGCTTCACTCCAGGAGGCAGTGACCTTTCTCCAAGAAGTGATAGCACAGATCAATGAAAAAGTCTGTGAGATGAGCCACAGGCGGACCGATTTAAAAGGCATGGGAGCCACCCTTGTTCTGATGGTTACTTATGGGACAGAACTTGCGGTTCTGAACATTGGTGACAGCCGGGCATATCAATTTACAGACGATGTCATGACGCAGATCACAAAAGACCACACCGAAGGGCAGCGAATGCTGGATCTTGGGCTACTGACCCGAAAAGAACTTTCGACTTTTCCCGCCCGAAAAAATCTGAGCCGGTATATTGGTTATGGGCAAAGCGGCTATGTTCTGCAGGCAGATGAATACTATCCTAACCGGAAAGATGGAATCGTGCTTTTGTGCAGCGATGGCATCTCTGATTTTGTTCCGGATGTGCGCATTGCGGAGATCCTGCGCGCAGAAAAGAACCTTGAACTTGTAGGAAAACAACTTATAAATGAAGCCATATCATCGCAATATGCAGATAATGCAACTGTGATATTGGTGCCTCTTGAGGAGTGATTTTGTGGCACAGACAAACCTGGTTGGAAAAACGATCCTGGGCTACACGGTGAGCGAAAAAATCGATTCGGGTACATTCGGCACCGTGTATAAGGTCGTGAAAACAAATGCGGCCGGACAGTATGTCCGAGCACTGAAACACATCACAATCCCGACAGAAAAACAGTATTATTCCGTGCTGAACTCCATGGGTGGAGATGTGTCCAAGGCGGACAGCTATTTCTCACAGATGCTGAACAACATCGTTTCAGAGATCAAGATTCTGAACGACCTGTCCGAAAAGGGTGTACAACATATCGTCAGATATTATGAGAACGACATTCTTGTTACCGATGCACCAAAACGGTATGACATTTTTATTCTGATGGAATATCTGACCCCCCTTGATGACTATATCCGAAACACGGATTTCCGTGTGCGGGACGTTGTGAATTTTGGGTTGGATGTTCTGTATGGGCTGCGCTCCTGCCACGAGAATGGCGTCATTCACCGGGATATCAAAGATGAGAATATCTTTGTGTCGGACAAAGGCGAATACAAAATCGGTGACTTCGGCGTTTCAAAAGTTATGAAGGACAGCGCCCGAGCCGAATCTCTGAAGGGAACGCCCAATTTTCTTGCGCCGGAAGTATATCTGGGCAAGGAGGGCTATACAAAGTCCGTTGATCTCTATTCCCTCGGCATCGTCCTTTACAGGCTGCTGAATTACAGTAGAAATCCATTCCTCCCGCACTTCCCGGAGCAATATTTCACACAGGACGAAGATGCCGCCTTTGAAGAAAGAATGAGTGGAAAAACGCCGGATCCGCCGATGCTCGGCGGAGATGCGATCGGTCAGGTGATCGTAAAGGCAATCTCGAACAGCAAGGAACGCTTCCAGACGGCAGACGAATTTATAAGTGCTTTGGAAGCTGCCGTCGATAACACCCCTTCGGAAGTATTCAATGAAAAGGTCAAGCTGGAAGTTTCTCCAAGTACTGAACCGGAAGACAAGGGATTCGCCGGACAGTATCGATCGACGATCGGCGAAACGCTGCCGGATTCTGTAACGGAAGAAGCCGCCGAAGATGACCATAGCAGTTCCCTCAATGAACATCTGTTCGAGAGCATCGGAGAGACGCCGGTCACGACAATTTCCAAAGCAGAACCTGTGAATGTCACAGTGGAAAAAAAGAGCCAGAAGGACGTAAATGTCGGGCAACCTCCTCAAAACACAACCAGACCAATTGTGGACAAGGCTCCTCCTGAAATAGACACCCTGCAGGAGCCTGCCGCTTTGGATAAGGACGTGATGAAAAAGCTGATCTTTGCAATTCCGGTATTCATCCTTTTTGTCGGCATCGTGGCCTACTTTATCGTGGTCCCGAAGGACTACAGCCGGGTCATATCGTTCTTTGACTGGCTGTTTACAGATCCGCAAAACATCGTGGATACGCTGCATGATTCGCATATCGTTATGGCGCAGATCAACAGCATCATTGGCATAAGGATTTTCTGGTGGGTATGGCTGGCGGCGTTCATCGCATCACTGTTTTTTGTTGGCAAACAGTTTCAGACAAAGCCGGCCCCAGATGCTCCGAACGCGATCCTTACAAAGAAGGAACCTTATCTGATGATTCAGGATGTCATGGATGCGTTGAAACAGGTAAAAAAACGTAGCAGCAGCAAACAGCTGGATTCTCTGATTTATGCAGTCAAACGGCTCGAAGAAAAACTGTCAGTTGAAAGCGATTTCGGCTACGGAAATACGGCGGTGATTCATTGCGAAAACAACATCGCAAACCAGCTTCAGTTCCTGCTGGATACGGTTTCGTGCGTTGAAAACGGAAATTTTGAACAAAATCTGGATGCTATGAGCACTGCTGTCACGAACATAAACTCGTTACTGCGAAAACGGACCGAATTGAAAAAGCGATAAACTTCATAGCACAGCAATGAAGTCCCCAGCAGGGACTCCAAGCTCCGATTTACAAATAGCAACGCCTGAAACTTCTTGACGATGAACCGGTCCGTAAAAAGTAGACAATGGACAAAAAGCCTCCCCATGTGTGATATGTACCCAGTTTTCTGGATACAAGTGAATAATTAAGATTCAGACATGGATGCTTCCCTGAACATAAAGGGAGGCATCCATTTTGTTTTAGCTTGAATCCTATAATTGTTGTAATAGTCGATATAATCGGCAATGGCTTTTGAGAAGGCGTCAAAGGAAGGATAGTTCTTCTCAAATCCATAGAACATCTTATTTTTCAATTTTCCGAAAAATGTTTCTATAATGCAGTTGTCGTAGCAGTTGCCTTTTCTGGACATAGATTGAATGATTCCGTGCTTCTTCAATTCATTCCGGTAAAATTCATGCTGGTACTGCCAGCTCTGATCTGAGTGCATAATCAGTCCTTGAACGGATGAAAAGCGTTTGAATGCTTTCTTTAGCATATCCTTGATTTGTTCCATTCCGGGACTGAGCGAAAGATTGTAAGAAACAATCTCATTTGTGTGCATATCCAGAATCGGAGAAATGTAGCACTTGCCCCATGGAAAATTGAACTGCGATACATCGGTCGTCCATTTTTCCAAAGGCTTCTTTGTGCTGAAATCCCGGTCGATGACGTTGTCTGCAACTTTTCCAACATCGCCTTTATAAGAATGATATTTCTCTTTCGGACGTTTACCTTTCAGAGAAAGCTGGCTCATAATTCGCTGGACACATTTGTGATTTACATGAAATCCACGATTGAGAAGTTCGTGGTGTACTGCCAATGCTTGCTTCTCCATGGAGTCCTCCTTGCTGCGTCTCTGTATTTTTCAGACTGCTCTTAAAAATACATTTCTCCATGGTACTATTTTCGCACTTTGGAGAGAGCGAGGAAAGACATAGTTTCATTAGGCGGATACGATTTATTATAATATCATGGGATTTCTAATGGGATAAATAGAAACAATATTAAAGCCGTTCACCGTGCAGGTTCTCCAGCGTGGCGAACGGCTTTTTTGCTGCCCCATATTTACAGGTATGAGGAATCGAAGAAGTCTTTTAATGTAATTCCTAAACCCAGGCAGATTCTTTCAATCGTCTCTACGCTTAGCTGACCTCCCCGACGGGCGGTAGTTTGAATCGTGGAGTACGATATTCCGCATTTCTTTGCCAACACACACAGATTCATATCACGCTCCTGCATCAAATCCTGAACACGCTTGATCGTATCCACGAAAATCCCTCCCATCTTTT
>OLQR01000514.1_pt1 | contig 29824 bp, 32 predicted proteins | sample 1671881 | NCBI WGS metagenome assembly OLQR01 (sample SAMEA3136623, study PRJEB25190) | human gut metagenome | biome: human gut; feature: human-associated habitat; material: faeces | place: Austria | collected 2013 | reverse complement strand
TGCACCGTACGGCGGAACGTGCAACAGCCTTGATTTCGGCGGCGTACTGACCGAGCTGAATCTGCCTGTCACGGAAGATAAAAAGCTCTGGGATCAGATCATGGATCTGACGCCGCTGAAACGGTGGATGACCGTCGAGGAAACGGCGGACTGGGCGTATTTTATGACCGTGACGAACCGGTTCTGCACGGGACAGAATATTCTGATCGACGGACTTGAGGCGGGAAACGCACATTTTGTGTGGCCGGAGTAACCTTTTTTAACACGCTCCGGTTCTGCTTTTTTTCGCTTTTTTCAGTAATTTTATCTCTCCCAAATTTCCATCCACCTGTTCTGAAATAATCCGGTAGACACCCGGCGGAAGAGAAATTGTGTCATCTCCGTCATAGAGATCTCCTTCATAGACATTATCATTTCTCAGGAAAATAATATCGTCCTCGGGATGACTGTCTCTTCCGTTGTAGTCTACCGTCACATCGACAAAAAAATCCAGCTTCTCTTCCCTTGTCATATCGTCCAGTTTGTCCTCCACATACTTTTTATAATATTCCGCTCTGTCATTGATATCGGTCTGATCAGAATCCAGCTGTTTTTCATCTAACGTTTCATATCTTCCCGCATTCTCTGTATTTTCACCGCATCCTGCAAGTGCGACCAGAAGTATGGTCAGGGCTGCCGCAAACACTTTTTTCTTCTTACCCCTGTTTCGATTGATGCATCTTTCAGCCTTGTCTCTTTTCATCTGATTTTTTTCCTTTCAAGCATATTGATATTCACCACAGGTGTCAAAAACGACATCGAAATGTTGCTCCAAATCGTTACTTTCGTTTTATATTTGGCCCCTTGGGTGCCAGATTGCTACGTGCTTTGCACTCTGCAAAACATTTGTAATCCGATTATATTTTAACAGATTCGCAAAAAGAAGAATATATGTTTTTATAAGAAAGTATTCTGTTCTGCAGGATTCTCCGTCTGCGGCGAGTCGCTTCAGCGACATCATTTTCCTCCGCCGCAGTGCGATCCTGCACGGAGGGCTTTTTGCTTTCCAGGAAAATTTAGCGAAGTTTCCCGGAAAACAAAAATAGCCATCCGGCTTGAGAGAAAATTTTGATCCGCCCCTGTCTGCTCAAAGGGAATCCCATCTCAGTCCGAATGGCTATTTTTTTGTTTTACTTATTTTTCATAAAGAAATTCTTCCGGCAGTGTTACACCGAAATCCTTTGCCAGATGGCGGAATTCATCCGGTGTGATCGTCTGGCGTTTCGTTGGCTGCATAGAAAGTGTTTTTACCAGGATTTCTGCAGATTTTTCTGCGGTATGCATCAGACCGAAGGTCAGGTCAAAATCAAAACCGGCTGCGAACATGCCATGGTGCGCCCAGATGGCAAGATCGTATTTCTTCATCAGCTCGCTCGTGGCAACGGCAATCTCTCTGCCTCCCGGAACCATCCACGGAACGACACCGATTCCGGACGGGAATACAACAGGGCACTCGGTTGCCATCTCCCAGAGTTCGCGGGTAAATACTTTATCTTCCAGCGGCAGAACAAAGGTAAGCGCGATCACGTTGGTGGTATGTGCATGGTACACAACGCGGTATCTTTCGTCCTGCAGTTTTTTGACCTCCAGGTTCATCAGATGGCTCGGAAGCTCTGAGGTCGGGCGACCTCCGTTGACGAGACCCCAGACGATGCGGTAATTTTCACCTTTTTCATCCAGCTCAATCATACAGATGCTGTCTTCCGGTTTGATGGTGACATTTCGGAAATATTTTCCGCTTCCGGTTACCAGGAAATACTCTCCCGCAAGGTTTGGAACGGTGGTTCCGTCCCGGTCTTATTTTATTTCGGATTTTCCACCTTGTCCCCCACGAACCAGTAATCACAGACCTCACCGCTGCCTGCCAGCGTATGGTCACGGTAGAGCTTCGCGTGCATCAGGGTTGCTGTCTTGTAATCAATGTTGCACATAATTGGCAGCACTTCCAGATAGCCCTCTTTTCGGGCGAAGGTGTTCAGGGGACATTGGGTGAAGTGGTAATAAAAACCGTCCTGATGCTTCGTCTCATCAAAATGAAAATCCCACGAATACGCCTTATACTGCGGATGTGCTTCCAGCCAGGCTGCATCCTTATGCATCATCTTCGCAATCCGCGCCATGCCGCTCTTCTTATTCGCATTAATCATCAGGCCCATGGCTTTCAGAAGCGGGAATGACATCATCTCCTCTGAGATTGTACGCAGTTCATCCACAGAGATTTTCCGGTCGGATGCATCCCACAGGGCGAGGAAGATGAGGCCTTCATAGAGATTCGACGCCATCGGGTTGTCCTTTCCGATATCATCGGCGCGGCGAAGCATGTCGCGGTAGATCTGGTTGGTCTTGCGGAGAAGCTCTGCGGTCTCCTCTTTTCCGTAGCGTTTTAGCAGACTTTTCTTTATTAAAGGAGTCAGCATATTCCAGTATTTACTGGTGTATTCCATCATAGGCAGGTACCTCCTTCTCACTTTTATTAGGACTCACTAACTGTCGGGTGTAAAATTGCCGCCTACAATGTAGAAAATAGGCGGAATTTTACTTTTCATTATGAGGTTATTATAGCACAGTTTTTGTTACTTTGTTTTAAAATTGCAAAAATTTCTTGACTATAATTCAGCCTTCCTTTATTATAGAAATTAAGAAATGGTTTTTTTGTCGTGTACAGCCTTAGGGCTCAATCGGGTTGCTCGTTTCTTTTTTATTTTCGTAAGTTTTCTTTTCCATACAAATGAATTTCGATTTTAACCTGGCAGATTTCTTTAAAATACCAATCCACGATGGAGTAGAAGCGTTTTTATCCTTCCATTTTTCTTATATTCTCAGTTGTTTTGCATATTCAAAAGAAATAATATCTCTTGGCGAAGTCCTCTCATACGCCTGCTCTTTATGCATAAATGATACAATTTCATTTTTTGATATCCGACCAAGTTTTTCTATTACAACATCCAGAATTTTAATATCTTCCCCTGACAATGCAGAAAATTTCTGTTCCCCTTTTAAAGAAAAATGATACGCATTTGTCTCTCCCATATCTACTTCTTCGCATGGCACATCTTTCAAATCAATAATTGAATTATATCCCACCGGAACAGCTCCCATCGGCAACGCCTGATACACTAAGCCGGTAATAGCAAATCCTCTTTTTTTGTAAGATAATGCATCTGCATACCACATAAGCTTCATCAACTTGACTTTATAAAGATTTGTAACTTTTTGGGATGCGGCCAGGTATCTGATCACATCAACAACTTTATCCAGAGACAATTTTGTATTTCCCTGTGCACTTGTATTTCCCTGAAATTTTACATAGCTCGCTTCGATTGCTTTTTTTAGATAAAGATCCTGATCCTCTTCATATAAGGACGTTGCTTTATTTAAATATTTTTCATAAGCACTCTCAGATAAATCTCTCTTTGCATCATCCAGCAGTGTCAAAAACCATTCCGGATCCTGATCTATCTTTTTCAAAATAGTATTGTGCGCTTTATCCTGAACCTGATGACTTTCATATCTGGTAATTGTTTTGCCGCCCCATCCAAGCAATGTGCATAAATCACTCTGGCTAATTCCCTATTTTTCCCGAATGCTCCGAATCTGTCCCGATGTCAAAAGTCCTTCTTTTTCTCGATAAGCATCTTTCAGATGTATATCATTTTCCTGTATCTGCTCCTCATCCATATAGAATTCTTCAGCCTCATCACAATAAAAATAGGTCGCTTTATAAACAACTTTCACATTCTTAAATGTCATCTGCTCCTCAACAAGAACTGTTTTCACTTCATGCTCTTCCATGCAGCATGTGCACAAACGTTTTTCACTTTTTATAATTTTCATATCCATAAGCACCTTTTTCTTTTGATTTTCTACAATCTTTTCAAATTCTTCTTGACTATTCTTCTAATCAAGTTTATTATTAAATACAAGAAATGGGTTTTTTACCGTACGTGTTATTTATTAACAGCCAAGCGGGGTGCTCGTTTCTTTTTTTATGTTAATCACATCATATAAATATTTTTTCCCATCTTTATCATGTCGGATAATCATATATACATGAAATATGTTATATCTTTCAATTGTTCCATCTTCCTTATATACTTGCAGTCCAAATCTCGATTCATATCGATGCCATCCATTTGCTGCATTAACCATATGTTTTTGTTTTGTATTCGACTTTACGCTTCTATTTGCCGCAATTTCCAACATCTTACCAATCCCCTGTACAGCATTCGCTTTTGCCTTTGCATTTCCTCCCTTGATTGAACTGGTATATCTGGAATGCGCATATTCATCCGGCAAATCTTTTCCTAAATATACAACATCTTTCGTTTCTTCAATGACGTAAAACTCCCCTACATGCTTTTTCAAATAGCATTCTACCTCTTCCCAGTTAATATTTCGTTTTCCACTAAAAATTATCTCATGAATAAGTGCAATTTTATTACCATCTGCATCTTTCATAATGGAAACATTTCTTTTTTCATTGTCTTTTATCATCCTGCCGTTCTCTTAACTCCTCATAGTAAGCCTTGTACCTATATGCCGTTCTGCGACTAATATTTCCCTCCGCCACAATTTCCATGATGCTCATTCCTTTTTCATACTTTATAATAAAGTCCTTATATGAAGCATTCCATGCAGCATCATGTTTCTTTCTTCCCCCTGTATTTCGTTTTTTATATACCTCTAACTCTGCTCGCAATTTTTTATTTTCATTCTCCAGTTCTTCAATGCGTGCCAATGCATCCTCCAATGTATTACCCATAACACAGCCTCTCTTCTACTTTTTCATTTCATATTATATCTTTCTATTTCTTTTGTGTCAATTAATGTTTTTGGCACATTTGTTTTATAATAATTTGTGCCAGGCAAAAAGAGAGAATAATAACACAATTATGTATATATTCTCTCCGTGACTGTTTCTCTTTTATATATCCTGGATATCGCTTACATTTTGTTTAATTGTTTTTATTCTAAAGTCTATCATGTAAATTGCAAACAACGTAACTCGAAACGCAAACCTAAGACTTCCCCCTGCTAAATAATTTCTTCCGTGAACACATTCATTCCTTATATTGCAGGAATTCCCATTATACATCATCTGATATACAAACATCAGATCCGATACATTTTCAAAACTTTGCTGCGCTTCATATACCCTTCCCAAAATTTCCCGAAGCAATGAACTTGGATCATTATACTGCATAAATTCTTCTTTGCTCTTTTTAAACGGAAAAACGCCAAGCAACTTAGCAAGTTCTCTTATTTTTATTTCTAACACCGGAAAAAGTTGTGTCAGCAATGCAAGAGAAATACGGTTTGAACATGGAATCAATTTTACTTTGCATTCTCTTTTTATCATCTGATACAACTTTTCCTCTTCTGAAAAAATAGCCACATAACACTGTGTATTTTCAAAAAAGCGCTCATGAATGGCTTCCATAAATACAGTTGGTTCCAGTTTATTTAATAATTTGTAACCTTTTTTCTCCTCTAATACCGTCACATAATTTAACAATAATTTATCAATATCATGACGCTCATAAATGATTGCTTTTTCTCTTGGGAAAACTGCATTAAGTTCCATTCTGTTCACCAGATAAACAAGCACACTTTCAGATGCTGATGTCATAATATTTAATAGTTCTTTTTCTGAACAAGGTGTACATAACCCAGCAAATACAATCGGATTTGTCAATGCTTGTTCACTAAATTTTGCAAGTTCCCTCTTTTCAAAAGTGTGTTCGTATGAAAACTCCTGCATATTTTTGCATTGCTCACTATACGCAAAATTCTGCCAGCTTTCCTGTGTTTGTATCATTTCTTTTTGAAGATATCGTTTATCTATACTTTTATTATTCTTATTAATTTCAATTAGAAAAAGCATATATCGATAATATACGGTTGCAACACTTATATCTGTTTTATCTTTTATACATGACCGGAATTTTTGACATAACACTCGAAAATATTCCATCGTGATTTCCCCTGCCACTATAGTATTCTCAATATATTTCTGCAACTCCCAAATCTCAGAAATATTTTCTACTTCTTTGAACTTATTTTCCAAGTACTGCGCTGCTTTTTCTTTTTGTATTCTCGAGGTTGGGTATCCATCTTCTTTCAACTTTAAAATCCGATCTGGTTCTTCCCACTTTTGTATTTCTTGTAATAAATTTATGTACTCTGCTTCCTGTCCACATTCTTTCATTTGTTTATCTTTATGCATACATGCTAAAAATACATAAGAAGAACTATTAAATATCTTAAAGTGCTCCTCTTCTCTTTTAATCACTTCACTCAAAACTCTGCAATGAAGCAGCTTTATTCTTTTTGATGGTTCTGTACTAAACAAAAAATAACTTATTGTTTCTAAAACAAAATCTGCACGGATATCTTGAAAATAGTTCTTCATATCTTTCAAAATATCTTTGCTCCACATCGATATTTCCGGTACATTTCCATTTGAGCCAGTGAACATCGGCTGAATCTTTTTTCCTATAAACGATACTTTTAACATATCGAGTAAATATTCTTCCTGCCATGTTTTACATTCCTGTTCATCTATTCTTTGATAAGAAAATGCATTATAGCTTACAATAACATTCTCATAGCGTTCCAAAAAATCATGATCCGACAAATATTCCATTTGGTTTATATTATCTTCCAGACATTTTAGTGGTACTTCCATTCCCCGTACCTGAAAAGTCTCTGTATAACCCATAATCTCCTGTTCATGTTCCCTTAAAGACTCACAATTAATTAATTGAAAATAATTTTTCTCAGACAACAATCGAATATCATATAAAATTTCAAATTCATTATCCTTCTTTTCCAGTTTTGTGATCCAAACACATAATAAAAACAATTTACATACGTTGTAACTCACTTTTTGCATACAGGCATCAAGACTGATCTTCCCAATATAAAATTTCGCAATCTCCCACATTTCTGCATGTATTACTTTCCGATATTTCCATTCCCCATCACATACTTCCAATACTTTCACAAAGTATTGAAACATCTTTCTCATCGCAATACTTTCATTCAAATATTCTTCCCAGGAATCTACTTCTTTAACTTCAAATCTCTCCTGTATCTTTTCAATCAGCCACTGCCATTCCTGTGAATGTGCTAATAACCCATCCACATACTTTACTTCTGTCTCATGTTCCAAATAATTCATTCATTTTCTCCTTTCCACTCATTTTCCTGTATAAAAAGCACTGAAAAATCCATGACTTCCCAGTGCTCCCTTTATCATCCTTAATTATTCCATTTTTTCAAAGCTGATCATATTTAACAGCATTTCCCTTTGCCTTATCCACAGAATATTTTGCCTCGTTCTGTGTCATTTTCATATTGATAATTTCATCTGCATCAAGTCCCAGCTTATCCAGCAGATTCTGGCTGTATACCATTACATCTGCCAGTTCTTCCTTGACATGCTGCAAATCGTAATTTTCATCAGACCACTGAAAGCATTCCAGCAGTTCTGCTGCTTCGATTACGATGGATTTTGCAAGGTTTGCCGGTGAATGGAACTGGTCCCAGTCACGGTCCTCTGTAAATTTTCTGATTCTTTCTACTGTTTCTGGTTTCATAAATTTTCTCCTTTACTTCAGACATTCTTTTAAATAGTCTGCCAGTTTCTGATCCGTACAATAGATATAGCATCCCTTCATGCCTCTTGTCATGAGCGTACGATATGTATTTTTGATAATTTCGTCTGCTTCTTTCAACGCCTTCTCTGGATTTTCCCGGTACAGCTTTTTGATTCCTTTTAACGATTGATCTGTTTTTGCACGTTTTGTAAAATCCGTAACAATATGTCCATCCTGATACCGCATATCATCCCCGATAATCACTCCCGCATAATCAAATTCCAGTCCCTGCGAGGTATGGATACATCCAACTTCATTTACAGAAGTTTCGTCAATTGCAAACGTCGTCGTATTTCCAAGATTCCAGCTCATCCCAAAATCTCCAATTTTGATATCATGAACATCCGTATTATTCTGTCCTGCTTTTATCCATGCCCAGCAATATCCTGCCAGAATTCTCGCCCGATTATGTACTCTGTTCCGTTCTATGATAAGATCTCTCACCTCGTTGGGCGAATCGACGATTTTAATATCATAGTCGATATCTTTCAAATCAAAATTAGCTGTCTCCCGAATCTCAAGTACATCATCAAGCCATGCCAGATACCCATCGGAACCATTGCATCGGAACTGTGAGACAAGCTCCATCTCCATAACTTCTGATTCCAGTTCATCTGCCCATCTTCGAATTTCCGCAACGCTTCCAATATCGCTCAATGTTACTCTCTGGCTTTCATCAATGAAAAAAATACTGCATAAAGCTGCATTGATGATCTCTTTTATCTGATTTTCCCCCAGATTATGGAACATTCCTGACTTATCATTCAGCCGATGTGCTTCATCGCAGATAACGGCATCAATACTGTTTGGTTCTGCATCCACGTAAGAGCCGGAACCTTTGAACATATTATTGATACTGCTCTTCCTGTGTCCGGTCAGTTTTTTCGCATAAACATTTCTTGGTGCACTGTTTTTGGATGTATACTGTGCAAACATTCCATCATTGGTCAGCTTTGCAAGCAGATTCACTGCAACCACTGTTTTTCCTGTTCCCGGGCCTCCTTTTACAATAACCGTCCGTTTTTTCTGATCTGCCATACACATCATAACATTCTTCAGGATCTCTTCATAGACAACCTTTTGCTCGTCCAGCATGATAAATTCCTGATTTCCCTCTATCATACTCTTGATAGCATCCTGAAGGCTCTTAGATGGTCTGATTTTTCCATGATCAATATCATACAGGAGCTGTTTGTCATCGCCTGTTTTTACTGAGTTTTTAATAAATTCCCGAAGTTTCGGCACTTCTCCTCTTCCAAAGATCGGTGCATCTTCTACATATTCTTTATATTGATTCTGTTCCAGTTTTTCGGGATTTGTTTTTCTGTAATTATGCAGATAGGTACACGGATGAAGTACGATATTTCCCATCTGCACATTCTGATTATAATCATAAATCATAGCCGCGTAGGACCATGCCTGATACGATGGATGCACAACTTTGCGCACTGCCCCTCCGGTAAAAGTCTCTACTAAGGCATCCTGCCCTTCTACTGTTTCCACCTTATCCCATTGTTTTAATTCGATAATCACAACATTAGGATCTTTCTTTTTCCCGTATCCGGAAATAATGAAGTCAACTCTCTTTGATGTCTGCGGAATATTGTATTCAATGGCGATTCCGGCATTTTCCGGTATTGCACGGTCATTCAGAACTTTATACATATATTCCAGAGAATTTTCCCATGAACGGAATTCATTCTGCGATGTATGTCTGTGCATTTTATCATAAATCGTTTCTTCTATCTGCGCAGCAATTGAATCCTGCTCCACTGCAAATAAGAAATCACTTTTTAATCCAGAGTATACTATCATGATGTTTTTCCTTTTTGTTTCATCTTCTTAACGGTTTCAAATTACATTATAGGGTAGCTATATGGTTTTTGCAATGATATGATATTCTTGTATTTTAAATCTGCGTTTTATGTCAATTTTTTTGTTCTCATTCTCAAAAAAATCAAGTATCTCTCCCTATGTTCTGACTATTTTCTTCCTTGTTTGTTTTTTATTGAGAATCTTAGACAATCCAATATATTTAACCGGGCAGCCGGGGGACGTACTTTCATCTGATCTGAGTCTTGCAGAAAGGATAATTATTATGAGTACATATGAAGAATTGCAGATTATAATCAGCGTTGCTTTGCTTATTGTCGCAATTTTGACTTATACAAATAAGAAATAGCCGTCCTGCTCCCTGATAAAGAATGGACGGCTATTTCTTATAGCTATTTAACATTTTCGCCAGACCGGGTGATTGCGCTCACCTTCCGGCTGTCTTGTTAAGTATATTATATTGCAATCGTGTAATTTTGTCAACGCTGGCTTTTGCGTAAGCCACGACAAACGCATGAATGGTTATCCACTGCCAATTCCATTTTTTTTCTGTTTTTTAAGTTTCCAAAAGTTCTTCCAAATACTTGATTGGGCGCAGACTTATTACGAACCTTTTCTTTCTCATCGACAGCTTATGTCTTGTTAGTTCTGCCGGTTTCAAAATACTCAGGCTCCATTTCCTTATGATATTCAAATTTTGCGCTGCCATTTTATCTATTGTCGTATTTGCATCCTCTCGAAACGTTACATCCAGATGCCAGTGCATACTTTCTACACTCCAATGTCCCCGCACGGCGCGGCTTGCCTCGTTGATATCCGTTTTTAAACTGCTTATAAAATATCGATATTCATACGTTGTATTTCCTGCTTTTTCTATCCGTTTCTTCTCCATCACGATGCTTTTCAGACCCTTCCAGTTTTTCTTCTGGCTCAGCCATTTGATGTCTTCCGTCTGATAGTACTCTCTGGTCTCTATCTGACCATGCGCTTTCTCCTGCGTCTTTTTATGACCACCCTTTTGCCGTATTTCTTCCTGAAACTTTTCGTTTGCAAAGTATTCTTTCACATCTTCATACAATGTGTATTGATTTTTCTTCAATGCTAAAACATAATCTGCCCGCTTCTGTCGGATCTTTTCTGCAATCGCGGTCTGCGTTCCCATTGCATCTATCGTAATAATCTGACCTTTTATCTGGATTTTCTCCAGCAGCTCCGGAATTGCTGTTATTTCATTGCTTTTTTCTTCAACAGCTTTCTGCCCCAGACAAAAACCATCCTCTTTACTCCATGCAGAAACGATATGGCTTGCTTTTTCTTCTCCACTCTTATTCGAACACATCGTTTTTCCATCAATGCAGATAATCTTTTTCAACAGTTCCCCATCGTTTTTATCCAGTCTCTCCTGCCATTTTCCATAAAGCTACTACAGAATCTCCGGCGATGTCATCCCCATGACACGCCGGATCGTATCATGCGAGGGGATTCCGTTCTTTAATTCGATATATTTGCGAAGATAATCCTGATAGCTTTCTGCAAACAATGCCATCTCAACCCAGTCATCTGCATTTGCAAGGGTTGCAAACAGTACGATGACAAGAATATCTTTCAAAGTATGACGAACCTTTGTCTGCTGACGGGTATCCTCAATGTATTCCATCCACTCTAATAATTCCTGCATAAACAACACGCCCCTTTTTCTTTTATTCTACCAGAAAAGGGGCATATTCACAATTTATTTACTCATGCGTTTGTCATGTTGCGTAAGCTTTTTTATTTGCTAAACAAACATCAATTTAATACATTTACCCAGGGAACCGTTGGGGTGTTATGTCAGCCGCCGGACATTTTTTGAAAGGAGGCTGGTGCTGATGGTTACATATAGTGATTTATTTACTTTCATAATTATGCTTTGTGCTGTTATAACTCTTGTTATCAATATTATGCACAAAAAATAGCGCCCCTGCTCTGGTAAAGTTAGGCGCTATTTTTAGTTAAAAGCTTTATCCGGCGGTCAGGTGTGCACTGACTAACGGTTCTCTTGTTAAGTGTATTATATTACAAGGGTTTCGCTTTGTCAACGCTCGCTTTTTAGCTGATCAGATCTCTTTCCCTCCCCTTCCGAAACTTCGTCCAAAATTTCTCAAAAAGAAATTGAAATCCCCTCCCGACCGACTTATAATATTTTCTATAAGACACACATATGGGGAGATTTTTATGACGATCAGTATTCTTCTTGCGCAGCAGATCGCGCAGCTTTTTCTTATGATTTTTATGGGCTTTTTAATCGTAAAAGCCGGACTTTTAAAGGATGAGGACAGCAAAGTTCTGTCGAAAATTGTGCTGTACCTGATCATTCCCTGCGTGATCCTGAATGCGTTTCAGGTCGATTACACGCCGGAAACGGTGCGGGGGCTGCTGGTTGCGTTTGCGGCTTCGCTTCTGATGCAGGTTGTGCTTCTTTTTGCGGTTTCAGCTCTTGGACGGGTGTTTCATTTGGATGCGGTTGAGATAACTTCTGTTTACTACTCCAATTCCGGCAATCTGATTGTGCCGCTTGTGACGGCTGTTTTAGGAGCGGAATGGGTGCTTTACAGCTGTGTTTATATGAGCGTACAGCTTGTCTTTTTCTGGACGCACTGCAAAAAGGTGATCAGCCGTGAGGCTTCCTATGACTGGAAGAAGATTGTTCTGAACCTCAATATTATTTCTATTTTCGTCGGAATTCTTCTTTTTTTCACGGGCATCCGGCTTCCTGCGCTGGTCAACAATACGCTTCATTCTGTCGGAAGCATGGTTGGCCCTGCCAGTATGATTGTTACGGGTATGCTTTTTGCCGGCATGGACTTCCGGCAGATTTTTGCGAATAAACGGATTTACTTCGTGACCTTTCTCCGCCTGATCGCCGTTCCGCTGATGGCGCTTGTTCTTCTGAAAATCAGCCATCTTGCCGATCTTTCTGCAGACGGACCGACGCTGATTCTGATCGTTTTTCTCGCCATCATCACGCCATCTGCTTCCACGGTTACCCAGATGTGCCAGGTATACGGCAACGATTCGCGCTATGCCAGTGCCATCAATGTTGTTACTACGCTGGCTTCTATTGTGACGATGCCGCTTATGGTAATGCTGCTTCAGATGGTAATCTAATCACAATTAACAAAAAAACGCTGTCCCGCTTCCCCTTCCAGAGAAGCATTGACAGCGTTTTCTATTACCCAATTAGTACCTTTTTCCCTTCAAACGCAAATCCATAATGCCGGATTCTTTCTTTTGGGATTCCCCGTTCTTTCAGTTCCGCGTCGTATTTCTTTATTTCAATCTGCGCCAGTGCTTTTTGTACCGTTTCCTGCAGCGTTTTTTCTTCCGTTTCTTTTACTTTAAATTCCAGAATCATAGCATCCCGATCCAAATTTCTGGGAATTAGAATCACATCGTATCTTCCATACCCACTTTCCCGATTGGAACGCACCTCATAAAGATCTCGCACTTCCACCAGCAGCCCAAGTACAAATCCATGATAAAACCGCTCTGGCTGGCTCCGCTCGGACGCATGTTTTCCAGCATCAAAATTACTAAATGTAGCAAGTGCAATATCATTCATATAGAGGTTCATCGCTTTTACATCCCCATTCAGCAATGCTTTGATAAATTCATTATAATTGGCAGATGCCGCTGCAAACCAGCTTTTGAACATATTCGAAAACATGCTCACAGTCTCCAGATTTGTGATGGAAAGAGAATACCACGGCTCCAGCGTCAGTCCTCTGTATTCAATCTCCTCCACTTTCAGATAACCGCTTGCCACCAACAGACTCCATACCGCACTTTCATCCTGTTCTAATTGTCCAAATATAATCTGCTCATCAAAATTAACTACAATTTGTTGTCTGTTGATCAGTTTTTCCAGTTCTTCCTTCATATTTACCGATGCCGACTGCAGGAGTTTGCTGATCAATCCATTGGAACTTGTAGCTGCCCAGTAGGGCCGCAGTTTTTTCTCTTTCAGATAATTTGTAATAGACCACGGATTGTAAATATCACGATGCGTGCCAAAGCAAAATCCGTCATACCATTGCTTTACCAGATCTTTCTTTTCCGGCATTCCAAATTGATCTAATGATTGAAATACCTCTTCTTCTGTAAAACCAAAACAGTCTGCATAGGCATCCGATGTTGTTGTAATAACCGTCAGATTATTGAGGTCCGAAAAAACAGATTCTTTGGAAATACGGGTAATTCCAGTCATCACAGCGCGTTCCAGATATGGATTTGTTTTGAATGTCGTATTGAAAAGGCTTCTCATAAATCCTACAAATTCATCCCAGTATCCATGAATATAAGCTTCTTGCATGGGCGTGTCATATTCATCCAGAAAGATCAAAACTTTTTTTCCATATAAAAGATTCAAATAACTGGAAAGATTTTTTAATGCATCCTGTGCTGTCACATCACTCATTTTTTCTGTAATTTCCAACATCTGCTGTTTCTCATTTTGCGTAAAGCATTCTTCCTGCTCCAAATACCGATGTTGGCGATAAGCATCTACAATAATATTTTTTATCTTCTGCACTGCATCTTGATAGTTATTCTGTTTTACGTCCGCAAAGCTCAGAAAAATCACCGGATAAGTTCCCTGCAGTCTGCGGTATTTTTCCTGTTTCCAGATGGAAAGCCCTTCAAAGATGGTACCTTTTTCTGCATACTGTCTGGAAAAGAAACAATTCAGCATGCTCATATTCAATGTTTTGCCAAATCTTCTCGGACGTGTGATCAGCGTAATGTCATCTCCACTTTCCCACCATTGTCTGATAAAATCGGTTTTATCAACATAAAAATAATGATTTTCTCGAAGGGAAGCAAAATCCTGCTTTCCTATACTAATCGCTGAAGTCATATTTCATCTTTCCTTTCTGAGCGCAGACACACCAGCATTTTCTGTCTGATAATGAAATGTTCCACTGTTTTCTAATCGATAATCTTATCTTATAGTTTATCAAATTCCGAAAGAAATTAATAGACTTTTTCTTCTGCACAGCAAAAAAATGGCCGTCCCATTCCTCAGTGCAAGGATCAGACGGCCATTTTTCACTATCAGTTTCCAGTTTTATTTCTCATACAAAAACTCTTCCGGAAGTGTTACGCCGAAGTCTTTTGCCAGATGGCGGAATTCATCCGGTGTGATCGTCTGGCGTTTCGTTGGCTGCATAGAAAGTGTTTTTACCAGGATTTCTGCAGATTTTTCTGCGGTATGCATCAGACCGAAGGTCAGGTCAAAATCAAAACCGGCTGCGAACATGCCATGGTGCGCCCAGATGGCAAGATCGTATTTCTTCATCAGCTCGCTCGTGGCAACGGCAATCTCTCTGCCTCCCGGAACCATCCACGGAACGACACCGATTCCGGACGGGAATACAACAGGGCACTCGGTTGCCATCTCCCAGAGTTCGCGGGTAAATACTTTATCTTCCAGCGGCAGAACAAAGGTAAGCGCGATCACGTTGGTGGTATGTGCATGGTACACAACGCGGTATCTTTCGTCCTGCAGTTTTTTGACCTCCAGGTTCATCAGATGGCTCGGAAGCTCTGAGGTCGGGCGACCTCCGTTGACGAGACCCCAGACGATGCGGTAATTTTCACCTTTTTCATCCAGCTCAATCATACAGATGCTGTCTTCCGGTTTGATGGTGACATTTCGGAAATATTTTCCGCTTCCGGTTACCAGGAAATACTCTCCCGCAAGATTTGGAACGGCGGTTCCTATCGGATTCCACTCTCTGGCCTCAAAGTTTTCTTTTACCTCTTCAACCTCTTCCGGTTTCACACGGTAAGAAAGGTTTCCGCCGTTTCTCTCATGCCATCCCTGCTCCCAGCCGTCATTTGCCATACGGATAAAGCCTTTTACAAATTCTGCATCTAAAAATTTCATGTTTTTTCCCTCTTCTTTCTCTCTTTTCCTATTCTTTTATCGATATTTACCGGCACACAACCTCTACCGGCACATCCAGGATTTTTGCAACTTTCAGAATCGTATCAATATGATGTCCGACAGCAGCTGCCATATGATGTGTTGGTCCCGCCTCACTCCATCTGTTGCAGAACTCTCTTGCCCCAATGGAGAAACGTGTTCTCATGTTTGTATCGCCAAAGGTAAAGATCGGACCATCCTCATTGACACCCTCTGCAGCAACAAATTTAAAATGACCGTCTTTATCCTGCGTAATTCCAAGATATGTAACATCTCCGACTGGCGGATAAAACTGCGTCAGATATCCGCCGCCCGTCTTGCCATGAAAAACATCAACGATTTTCATGGACGGTTTTTTCGCCTGCGAAATATCAGCATCTCCCGATCCGGAGTGGCCGATAATACAGATATCCTCATTGAAATCGATCGAATACATCTCAGAAAGCTGACCGGTTCCGGCGATTGTTTTCAGAATGCTCATTGCCATTGCAACTTTCATATCACCCTCTACGGCACAGGCTGTACCCTGTTTGATCAGCATGGAAAATGCCGGGATCAGCATGCTGTCCAGTTTTCCGGCAACCCCTTTTGCAAAGCCGTCATAATGGGATGCCACCATGCCAAGCTTTTCTTTTTTCACCCACTCTTCAAATGCAACGACATATTTTGCCATATCCCATACGGTCTCTACCGTTGCACCGCCCTCGATGTCAAAGGTATCCAGAATCTCCTCTGCCTTGGCGCGGATTGCGTCCTCATCTGTAACAGGATCCGCGATCGCCCACATTTTCTCCCAGTCGAACTGTTTCGTGTAAAGTCCCATCCGGTTGTAAAGGTTTGTTTCATCGATATACAGGTCCATCATTCCCGGATATGGTCTTCCGATCTGGGCAATATTGGTGTAGCGGAATCTTCTGCGTACCTGGGCTGCCCGGCACCACTCGTCGATTTCCTTAGCTACGTAAGCATCTCCGCCTTCTACAACACCGGTGATAACGGCATGACGTTTGCCCGCACGCTCCAGATCGGCTACCATCTCACCGACTGCTCCACAGGCATACAGCTCACCCAGCCATTTTGGTGTATCGGTATTGGCATAATCCGGTGCTTTCCGTTTCTGTACATTTACAAGCACAACCGGCACATTCAGGTCACGGACTGCCGGGAGCATATTGTAGCTGGTCGCGTAGGTCAGAAGCTGTAAAATAACAAGATCTACATCCGCTGCGCGGAACTTATCTCCTGCTTCCATCGATAATTCTTTCGTTGTAACGATTCCACCATCGATCATTTCAACGGTATCCGGAATCGTCTTTTTGAACGCATCATACTGTGCTTCAAATTCCGGAACCAGCGTCGGGAACTGCGGCAGATATGCACCCAGTGCGATTGCAAATACACCTACTTTTGCTTTTGTTTCAACTAACATGTTTTTCGCCCCTTTAACCTTTCATCTCATTTTTTATGGCTCATATTGTTTAATTTCGAAGGAATGGAAAATACAGTTTCTCGCATCCTTCAAATTGCTGCATTCCTTTCCGGTGATCATCTGCACCGTCAGATTGCCGATGGCAGTTGCCTCGGTCGGTCCCGCCAGCACGGTTCTTCCGGTCTTTTCTGCCGTCAGCCGGTTCAGATAACCGGCATTGGCGCCGCCGCCTACGACATGAATAGTTCGGTACCGACAGCCTGTTTGTTCTTCCAGTTCTTTTAATGTCTTTGCATAGCATACTGCCAGGCTGTTATAGATCACTGCTGCAACCTCTGCAATTCCCTGCGGTATCTGCTGGCCACTTTCTTCACATGCCTTCTGTACCTCGGCTGTCATATTTTCCGGTGCAAGGAAACGGTCGTCGTTTGCATCCACGATAGATGGGATGGTGCATTTCGATGCCATTTCGCAGATCGTTCCAAAGCTTAAATCTTCTGCGATTTCTTTTTTCACAGACTGGACCATCCACAGACCCATGATATTTTTCAGGAAACGGTATTTTCCGTTGTAGCCGCCCTCATTGGTAAAATTGTGCTGCATAGCTTCTGTTCCGCAATCGGCCTCTTTTAATTCTGTTCCCATCAGAGACCAGGTTCCGGAGCTGATATAGAGCACGTGCTCCTCATTGCTTGGCACAGCGACTACCGCAGAGCCAGTGTCGTGTGTTGCGGGAAGAACAATTTCACAGTCGAAACCGACCTGCTCACGGATTTCTTTTTTCAGATGGCCGATCACAGTCCCCGGCTCACGGATCGGCAGAAAGATTTTCTCCGGGTATCCCAGTTTTTGAATCATCTCCCTGTTCCAGTCCCCGGTTTCCGGATTGACAAGCTGGGTCGTTGTTGCATTTGTGTATTCCTGCGCTTTCACGCCGGAAAGCAGGAAATTCAGGTAATCCGGAATCATCAGAAGAGTCTCTGCTTTTTCCAGCTGTTCCGGCTTTTTCTTCTTCCACGCCATGAGCTGATAAATACTGTTGAAAATTTGTTTCTGAATACCGGTCGATGCATAGAGTTCTTCCTCCGGCACTGTGCGATAAACCTCCTCATCCATTCCTTTCGTGCGGTCATCGCGATAAGCAACGGCATTTCCGATCCGCTGATCATCCTTGTCCAGAAGGACAAAATCAACTGCCCATGTATCAATTCCGACACTCACCGGGATCTTTCCAAGTTCTCTGCATTTTTTCATTCCGGCCAACACGGCTTCAAAGAGTGCCTCGATATCCCACACCTTCTCACCGTCCCGTTTCTGCATTCCATTCGGGAAACGGTAAATTTCCTCGAGAACCATTTTCCCCTCTTCCATATGGCCGAGAATATGTCTTCCGCTGGATGCTCCTATATCAATTGCTAAATAATATCTTTCCATACCCTTCCTCCATTTTCTTTCTCTAATTATAGATAACTTTATGTGGTAAAAAAAGAACACGCTTTGTCTAAAAAAGTGTCCTTATTTGCACTATAGCGATGTCCTTGATCGTATCCATCTGCATCCGTCCGCTCTTCTTCACCTTCCGCCGCGCCGGAGTTTTTGCTCCATGGGGTAATTCAAGAAACGTTTTCACAGGAAATTACAGTAAAAAAATTCCGCAGCACTTCTGTGATTGAGGTGCTGCGGAACTTTTTTACATTTTAGGCTGATATCTCATGTTGGATACATTATAAACTGTGATAAACGCTTTCGGATCAAGTTTGTTAATAAAATTCATCAATTTCTGGTATTCGGTCTTGTCTACGATCGTGATGATTTCTTTGCGCTTCTGCATGTTGTAGGCACCATAGGCTTCGTAGATCGTAGCACCGCTGTGCAGCTCATGAAGAATAAATTCCCGAAGTTCTTCTTCCTTTGGAGTGATGATACATACCCGGCGTTTGATATTATGGTCAAAAATAAAATGATCCAGAACAATTCCGTTAAAATACGTTCCAAGAATACTCAGGACTACCGTTTTTTTGTCGTAAACGAGTGCTGCAGACAGGGCAACGCACATACCGGACAGCGACATAGCTTTTCCAAGCTCCATATGAAGATATTTATTCATGATCTTTGCTACAATATCAAGTCCGCCGGAAGAAGCATTTCTGTTAAAAAGAATACTGAGTCCCACACTGACTACAAGTGTATAGCACAGAACATCCAGCTCCTGACTGTTTGTCATCGAGCCAAAATCCGGGAAGATTTTTTCAAAAAGTCCAAGAAAAACAGGAAGCATGATACTGGTGTAGACGGTTTTTACACCAAATTCTCTTCCGCAGGTAAAAAAGCCGATGATCAGAAGTACTACGTTCAGAATCATGGTGATGGCGGAAAGGGGCAACGGTACAAAGTTGGAAAGTACGATACCAAGACCCGAAATACTGCTGACAGAAGTATGGCTTGGTACCAGAAAAAAATAGACTGCCGCTGCAATAATAGCAACAGCTGCTGTCAGGATCAGGATTTCCAACAGAATCTGAGTATCCTTCAGTTGTTTTTTCATGTTAATTCTCCGTATCTTATTTTTTATGGATGGGAAGATCCCTTCCTTATATTAATGGCATTTTGAAGATATGTAAACCCTTTCCGGGAATCATTCCAACATATTTGTGTATCGTTGTTGCTGTTCCGTCAGCTTTCTGTAATACATATCCTTTTTATTGCTTTTTTTCGTTCTATGCTACAATAAACTTAACATTATCTTGCAACGTAATCAAGAGAACAACATGAGCGAAAAGGGATTGACCAACATTAGTCTCAAAAAAATAAATAAATCAAAGGTTTACCAATATATTTACAGAAAGAAAAAGACCTCCAAGCAGCAGATCGTTCAGGAACTGCAGATGGGTTTATCCACAGTCAGCCAGAACCTCAACCTTCTGGAGAAGGAAGGTCTTATAGAAAAAAACGGCTTTTTTGCATCCACCGGCGGAAGAAAAGCAAACGCCATTCAGATTGTATCCGATTTTAAAATTTCTATTGGTATCGGTATTTTAATTTCCTCCCATCCTGGCTGTGCCCTGCTTCCGTAAAATCAATCAGCAATTCTTCCAATGCCACGATATCAACTTTTTCTTCCATTTTTCAGTTCTTCCACAATCTCGTTATAACGTTTTTTATTTAACCGGTAGAAAAATAATACAACCGCAGTCACAATCCACAGTACACCTGGAATCGTCGTAAATGCATGTTTCATAATTGAAAGTACAGTTGCATTTTGTGTCTGATTTGCAATATAACCATATTTTCCAAGTAATCCTGCTAAAAGTGCTGTTCCAACTGCCATTCCGATTTTATTTCCAAGTGAAATAAATGCATACTGAAAACCGTCATTTCTAAGTCCGGTTTTCCACTCCCCATATTCCACACAGTCTGGAATAATTGCATAGATTGCGGTATTAAATCCAGAGAAAAAAAACTGTGTGAGACCAGATAATGCATAAAAAATAGCTGATGATTCTTTGGCATTGAAGAAAAACATAGACAACATGGAAATTCCTGTAAATAAAGCAAAGAGAGATGCTGTTCTTCCTTTGTTATTCAACTTGCGGAATAATGGTTGAAAACAGGCTGCCCCGATGATAGAAGGAATAATGATGCACATCGAATAAGTTGTGTAGTAGGAGGCATTTCCTTCCACATATGTAAAATAATACAGAATATCTGCGTTTCTACCATATAATGTAAATCCAAATAATATCTGTCCTGCCAATGCAAGAAGATATGGTCTGTTCTGCATGACTGCTTTCAACTGTATCTTTACAGAAATTTTTTCTTTTTCCGGAGTAATCACTGCCTCTTTCGTCTTCGCAAAGCAGAAGAAATGACAGGCTGTAAAAATACATCCATATATGACCGCAACCGTCAGATATCCTGTCTTTGCACTGTGACTGCCGAATTTGCTGAGCAGTGGAACTGTGATAATATTTAACACACCAATTGCAATCATCGCTGCAACCGAACGGGATGTATTTATTTTTGCACGTTCATCAATATCCTGTGTCATAGCACCACACAAGGTTCCATATGGAATATTCACACAGGTATACCCCAAAACCAGCAGACAATATGTAATTACCATATAAATGATCTTTCCATTCTGCGGCCAGTCAGGTCTTGCCCAGAATGTCATAACAAGAAGAATCGCTGTAATTGGTGCCGCTACTAACAGCCATGGACGGTACCGTCCCCATCTCGATTTTGTTTTATCCGTAAGTCCCCCGACGATTGGATCATTGATTGCATCCCAGAATCTTGAAAAAAGCATAAGTGCTGACACAGCCGCCATACTGATTCCGAACACGTCTGTATAAAATATCATCAGAAAATTACTGACGAACATCCAGCTGAAATTACATCCAACATCACCAAACCCATATGCAATCTTACTGATCAGCGGTACTTTTCCATTTTTGTTTTCGCTTCCCATATGTCCCTCCTATTTTTATCAGAGTTTCTGACAGAACTCTATTCTTTCCTCATTTGGTCCCTTAATCATAAAAAACTTCACACCATTTTCCCAAAATGGCAGTTCTTCGATTCCGTCTGTAATAATTGTGTATTTTTCATTGCAGATTTTCTGATACATACTTTCAATGTCTTCCACATCAAGTGCAACATGTTGGTATGCACCGTCTGACATTGCCGCCTGCCCATTTTCAAAAGTCTCTATACAGTAATTTTTTATCTGTAAAAATGCCACTTTTTCCCCTGCTTTTTCATTATAAGACTGCATAATTACTTCAAATCCAAGACTCTTATAAAACTCAACTGTTTTCTGTAAATCGTTTGTCGGAAGCCCGACATGGGCAACTCCGACAATTCCATATTTATTTTCCATACGAACTCCTTACTTTTCACTGACGTTGATAATTACTTTCATCGTTGTCTCGCGGTTATCATCAATATACTGGTATGCCTTCAGATAATCTTTAAAAGCAAATGTCTTTGAGATGAGCGGTTTCAAATGAACTTTGCCCTCATTTACCAGTCTGATTCCATCTATGTAATCATCATGGCGGTACATCATCGTGCTCTTAATGTCAAGTTCGTGGTCATTTGCCACTGCAAGATCTACTTCTGCCATTCCTGCAAAAACAGCCACCAGTACGATCGTGCTTCCTTTTCTTGCATATTTAATTGCCTGTCCCATTGTGATATTGTTTCCGGCACAGTCGTAGATCACATCCGCCTTATCCGGTCCAAATGCTTCGATCATTGCCTCACCGAAGTCTTTATTTTTGGTATTCACACACACATCAATTCCACATTCTTTTGCCTTTGCCAGTCTAAGATCACTGATATCTGTGATCATCACTTTCGCTGCCCCCATTCCTTTTGCTGCCTGTGCCACGAGATTTCCGATCGGTCCTGCTCCAAGGACTGCAATATTCATGCCAGCCACATCGCCCATCTGTTTTACACCATGAACTGCCACAGCAAGAGGTTCGATCATAGCTCCTTCTTCATAGGACATATCTTCTGGAATAGGTGTTACTTTAGATGCATCCACTGCAAAATACTCAGATGCTGTTCCTGTCGTCTGAAATCCCATTACTTTTAATTCCTCACAGAGATTATACTTTCCATGACGACATGGATAGCAATGTCCACAATATACCTGAGGCTCTATCGTCACCTTCTGTCCCACATGAAACTCTGTGACATTTTTTCCAAGTTCTGTAATCTCACCGGAAACCTCATGTCCCTGTGTTACCGGATATTTTGTAAACGGATGTTTTCCATGATAAACATGAATATCTGATCCACAAACACCAATATTCATAATCTTTACCAACACCTGATTTTCCTTTACCTCCGGAACCGGAACCTCTCTGAAAATAATTTCTCCTGGATTTGTCATTACCTGCTGTAACATAATTGTTTCCTCCTTTTTATGTTGTTTTATTTTATGTTTTATAAATTGTTTTATTAAAGTAATTACATTATTACCTTGTAAACACAATTTGTCAATATGTTTTTTCATATTTTTATATATTTCATAATTTCAAAATGTATTTTTTGTATATTTTTCACAATTAACACGCAAAAAAAACGGAAAGGAAACCGTAGTTACTGTTTTCTTTCCGTTTTTTACTATAATATCTTTTTCTAATTTTACACAGCTTCTCGTTTTTCACACATATAAATCGGACATCGCATTCGCTTTGCAACCTGTCAGTGGGAGTTTTTAACTCCAACAGACTAAACATCCCCTTACCCAACGCTTAATTCCCTACGCACCAGATGCGGTGGACTGCTTATCTGCGTTCAAAAAAATTACAATTCTGCCATATGTTTTGTAAAAAAGTATTTCGCAGCTCCAACAGCCGACGCTTCTTTCTTATACGAACAATTTTTCAAGTATGAAACATCATGCTCAAAGCCATTATATGCCATCACTTTTTCTCCCAGTGGTATCATATAATCTGACAATACACCTCCCACATCACCTCCTAGTATGATATCCATATCATATGCCATCCGCAGATTTGATATCAAAACAGCAAGATGATCCAGATACTCATTCCATGTCTGCAAAATTTTTTCATCACCACTTTCAATTTTTTCCATAAATGCATCCAGTGACTGCCTGTTATCTTGTGTCAGTACACTTGCAGCACAATATGCATCTGCACATCCTGATTTACCACAATAACACTTTCTTCCACCGGGAACGAGTATCATGTGACCAAACTCCCCTGCTTTCTGGTTCTGCCCTCGAAACAGCTTTCCATCTATGCAGAATGCACCCCCTAAGGTGTGGTTCAAAGACAGATATATCGCATTTGGATACTTTTGCTTTTTTTCTGCAAGCATTGCAGCATTAGCATCGTTTTCAAAATATACTGGAATTTCCAAAGCCTGCTCTAAAAAGCGCAGACTATAATTCTCTATACCTAAAGCATGGGATTTTAAAACGATCCGTTCTTTCTGATCAATAATTCCCGGAATCGCCACTCCAATCCCAAGTAGCGTATCCTTCGCTAATTCGCCTTCAAGAAAAGTTTTGACCTTTTGTGCCACCTCTGTACAATAGGATAATTCTGCCGTAAATTTTAAACGGATGCGATCTTTTTTTATAATCTCATCTCCAAGATTTACTAATACCATTTCTATATGATTCGCTGTAATCAAAATTCCCATTGCATGACAGTATGACTTATTAATCCCTATACTTTTTGCCTTTCTTCCACCGGTCGAAGCATATTCCCCAGTTTCTTCCAACACCATTTTTTCTAACAAGTCATTCACATTTGCTAATACAGTCGGCATACTCAAGTTTAACTCTTTTGCGATTCCCGCCTTGGATGTAACATGATTGTTTAGAACATAATTAATTATTTTTTTTCTTGTTATATTTTTTTTATCTTTATTTTCCGTTTTCTTACCCTCTTTTATTAAATATATTATAAAAGAATTATATGCTTTTTTATTCTTCTTGTAAAGCAATGTTTTATAATAAATCTCCGACAGAATTTATCTTATAAACAGCAAAAAGCTCCCGAAGGAGCTTTCCACGCTTTGGAACACCAATTCTTTTAACACAATCTCTTCTGCCATATTACGAGTACCATTTACCAATCTGACCCATTCCCTCTAATCACGAGCTTTCAACTCAGCTCTGGTTGTATCCAACTCATCTAAGTCGCTCTCTATCGTGTCATCTGGTTTTTGCGCGAACAACGAGGCAAGCTGAGATGCTTGCATCTCGATTTGCCGACTGCCGCGTTCATCGAGACAAGTACTCTTGTCTCGATGTTGGGACAAAAAAACAATCGTCTCAAGTGTTGATAACTTTTCCAAGGAAATCATATGCTCATCCGATTTCTCCTTGTCCAAAGAAATCCCCTTGATTTGTGCTACTTCCTTGCCTTCTTTAATGATCAGTACTGGAAACTGAAACTTAATATTCTGAATCCAATTTCCATCTTCCTGTCTTTCCGGGAATATATCAATGCGTTCAATAAATGCCTGCATGAACTGTTTCTTTTCTGCATCCGTACATTCTGAATACACTTCATTAAAAGCACCTAAAAATCCATATATGCTGTCTGCATCAATCTGATTTTTCTTAAGCTCATAAATCTGAGACTTCAGTTCTGTCATTGTTTCTTCCACTTCATCTATTCTATCATATTGAGCATCCAATCGTCTCTGTAAATCTGATATTTTTTTATCGTAATGAGTATCTGTAACATCTAGATTGTCCATCTGCTGTTCAATGCGTGTTTTTATTGTTTCCGCCTGATGAAGACTTGCATTTAACACAGATAACTGTTTTTCCAGATATCTGGTCTTGTTATCTTTTCTCCCTGCTTTGGCAATATTTCCATACATTCCTTTTCCACAGCAAAGACATTTTAATATTCCGGACAAAATATGTGCATGTTCCGGATCATGAATTTTTTCACGCCTATAATTATTTTTTGAACGCTTTTCCTGTGCAAGCTCCCAGTCTTCCTCGGCAATAATTGCTTCATGAATTCTCTCATAAACAGGGAAATCTGATTGCTCCACTACATACGTTTCATTACGGGTCCCTGTTTTCTTCTCTGTACGCCTGCGTCCATATGCTATCTTCCCCATATATACCGGGTTATCAATTATCTTCTTAATAAAGCTGGCCGAGAACCCCGGTATTGTTCCATTCTAACGCAGCTTTTTTGTATATCCATGATTGTTCAGATAATTTGCCACGCCATTGATTCCATCATTGGTATGAATATACCTGTCAAAAATCATTTGAATAATTTCCACTTCATCCTCAGCAATAACAAATTCCCCATTTTTCAGCCTATATCCATACGGTGCAAATCCGCCATTCCACTTACCTTCTCTCGCCTTCTGCTCACGCCCAGCCATTGTCTGCACTCTGATATTTTCCCGCTCCATCTCTGCTACGGCCGCAATGATAGATATAAGCAGTTTATCGGCTTCTTTTGAACTGTCGATTCCATCTTCCACACAGATTAGGTTCACACCATAATCCTGCATAAGCTGTAAAGAGCTGAGTACATCCGCCGCATTTCTACCAAGTCGGGATAATTTAAATACAAGGACGAAATCAACTCCGTCCTTGCCATCTTCAATATCATTCAGCATCCGCATAAATTCCTGACGACCCTTTATATTCTTACCGGAATACCCTTCATCGGAATATTCTCCTACAATCTCCATATCCTGAAATTCTGCATATTTTTTTAGTTTGTCCTTCTGTGCATCAAGACTATAGCCATCAACCTAAATAGCCGTAGACACACGAGTATATATGTAACATCTTGTTTTCTTCTTCAATAATTTCACACTCCTGTATTATTCATTTGTCAACTTTCCAGATTGCTCTGCAAGCTTTTTCTCTTCTCTCTTCACTCTACGTTCCAGTTTCTTAATGTCTTCCGATGCTGGTAAATCTTCCGGTTTAATTCCTCTTTGTCCAAGCATGTCTCTAACAGAAGTATTATTTTCCACATGTTCAACAGTGATTGCAGATTCTCCTTGCAAGTCCTTTTCTTCAACATTATAATTCGTCATTTCAGTTGCAAGATTTTTTGCGGCAATGGTAAGTGTTGGTAGGAAATCCGCAAGTGGTCTTTTATCCTGTACGCCCAAACGTTCTTTCATCTGTTTCGTGGTAAATCCACCAAATAAAGCCTGATCTCCTTTAGACCGAATACGACCAAATCCTGCATCATCTACTCCACGTTCATATATATTTTGAGACAATCTTTTTTCCGATTCCCTTAATTTTCCTCTTGCCTCTGTCCTTTCGATATAAGAAATCCTTTCTTCAATCAATTCCTGTTTTCTAGTCTGAACCGCAAAATAGCATTGTGCAAAAGCAATCTGCTCCTTTCGTGGATCTCCATTTTCAGCAATAAGATAACATGCATAACGAGTAAGCATATAATCTTCAACTTCACGAAGTGCACCGTTTCCAACTTCAATTGTATTGTTAAATCTTGAAAAATGATCTTCTGCTACGTTTCCATTATTCTCACATGAAATCATTGCTTTATTTATTGCATTATCAAAATTTCTCCATTGAACATAATCCAATAATTTCATTAGTTCTCTTGCATACCAATACTCAATGCCATCCGCTTCATGTCGGATATCATCAAATTTTCTTCTGTACAATTCTATTATTCTCTTTTCCATTCAAATTTTCTCCTCTTATGAACATATTGCTGACGCCAGCAATATGTTTTTTACTATTAATTTCTTCAATTACTCTAACACATTCTCCTTTGTGTTCCTCATCTTGTCATAATACGCTTTATACCTGTAAATTGTTCTCTCACTGACATTATTACGCTTTGCAATCTCTATCATAGTCATTCCACTTTCATAACCTGCAACAAAATCATTATAGATTGCCATCCACTTGGCATTATGTTTCTGTCGTCCGCTCATCTTTCTGTTTTTATAATATTCCAGTTCTTCACGAAGTTTCTCGTTTTCACTTTTCAATTCTGCTATTCTCTTAAGCGCGGCTTCCAGTGTTTCAATCTTTTCCATTTTCATTTCCTCCGTTTATGTCATTATCATTTTGACTTTATTATAAATTGGATTCATGGGTAAGTCAATCTGATATTGTCATGCAGTACTTTTTTCCAGTCCAAACTTCCACTTCTTCATATTTTCTACATATCTTCCATATCGCTTTACAGCAAGTTCTTTCCAAAAGCATCCCACGTGAATATTTCTTAACCATTCTTCTACAGCCCACTTCTTTTTAACAGTAGACCATATTTTTAATCATGTTAGTGATAACATCGCTACATCGTTCAAATGCTGCATTTTCTTTTGCGTCTTCATAATACATTTTTCTCATTTCTTATTTCTCCATTTCTTTAACTGAATTTCCGGTGTCCATTCGAAAGTTTCCGGCTGTAAAATATCATGGACATAGATTTTATTCGGTTTACCCAATCCCTGGTGTCTGCGATAAATCAAACTATGCTGTTCCAATTCTATCAACATTTTATTGACCTTCTTATTCCCACAGGTTCATCAGATTCATAATTTCTTCAATTGTAAAGATGATATAGGTAATTCCATATTCATCACGCCATGCATCCCTATTGGAGTTTGACAGGCACTTGCGATCCAGAAGTATTCCATATAATACTTTTACCGCATTTGTCATGTCACTAAACTGCTCTTCCTTAAAAATCTTTTAGGTATCCTGTAAAATTTATAATCAAAAGTTACATTTTCCATTGTCTTATCCTCTCTTTTATTCCTAATTTTGCTACTTGGCAAGCAGTGCATTTGTACACACAAAATACATTTTTAGCCTGTTTGGACAATTCCCCACTCCCCTAAAACCATGAAAATAATTTTTCACGGAGCTACGCCTATCGGCTTTGTCATACTGATATATTTCCAACATTTCATAAATTTTTCACTCCTCCCATTCCCGATTTATGAAATTATTTTCTCAAATTTTCTATGCCGATTCGGTATATCCAATATGCTGGAAAAATTTTGTTTTTATCAATTTTTCCAACATCCAAGACAAGACAGGAAAAGAATTTCTCTTTATCTCATGGCAATATCATGGTAATCTATCTGTATCTTTAAAAATGAGGAAGATGCTATGCATACAAAACTTACCATACCAGAAAGACTGAAAGATTTAAGAGTCTCAGAAAAAAGAATGTCGTTGCAAGAGTTATCCGATGCTACCGGTATCCCTAGCTCCACGCTTGGCAATTATGAAAAAGATGAAAATATAGATATGTCACTTGGTAATCTTATAACGCTTGCAAATTTTTACAATATAAGCACAGATTACCTTCTTTGTCGGACAGAATTACGGAAACATAAAAATCAGTCAGTATCTGATCTGCACCTGAATGACGATGCAGTCCAAATATTGACTGACGAAAAATATAATCCAAGATTATTATCTGAATTGCTCACACATGAAAATTTTTGGAAATTCATGACTGACCCGGAAATCTATATTGATGGCTTTAACGATAAGGAAATTCAGATAGCGAATGCTTTTCTTGATGTGATGAGATGTAAATTAACAGAGCTTGGTGCCGATTCCACTGATGCATTTGCAACTGTATTTGATAATTCTCACATTGAAGCAGAACAATATTACATGAATATTCTGTCAGACGACTTAAGCATATAAATTCCTTGCTCTGTAAATGCGTATGGTAAATATCTACGTCCGCCTTCCTGCCCAGCAAAAAAATCCTTTTTCCGTGAGGTCACAATTTGTGACCTCACAGGTTAGTCCTCCACTATACGCTCCATCTGCTCCAGCTTCTGCAATGCTTTCATATATGCCATCAATCTTTTATACTGCTCATCTCCAAGGCTGTGAATCTGTTTCAAAATTCTAATATCCGCTTTAGTAACTTCATAATCCATATCTGCATCTTTATATTCCGGATCAATTCCTTTTCCCGTTAAAAGTTGATCAGGAGTAATTTCTAATGCATCACATATTGAAAGCAAACAATCCGCTTTTGGATTTGTCTTTTTCTTTTTCCAATCACTGATGTTACTCGTTGCAATTCCAGTTCTTCTTGAGAGTTCCAACTGCGTTATATTCTTCTGCTCCATCACATAAAAAATTCTTTCACTGATAATCATCTTTTTCTCCGCCTGCATTTCATTTATCCGTATTTTCATATTTTAATTCCGTATTTACGGTTATAATATCATGCAACAACTTTTCTTTCAACAGATATTTTTGTATTTCTTCTCTCCGATAAAATTTGCCAGATCACTCCGAGCATCTCTTTCTTTTAAAACCACTTTATTCTTAACCATAAATTATGCTTTGATTTTTCCAGAAAATATTTTACTTACTTTGTTTTTCATGAG
>OLQR01000476.1_pt1 | contig 31556 bp, 25 predicted proteins | sample 1671881 | NCBI WGS metagenome assembly OLQR01 (sample SAMEA3136623, study PRJEB25190) | human gut metagenome | biome: human gut; feature: human-associated habitat; material: faeces | place: Austria | collected 2013 | reverse complement strand
CAAATATAAAATAGAAATCTGAAAAGGAAAAGTCATAGTGTCCTTGACAAATGGTACACTTTAAAAAACTTCGCACCAATACCCTTTAGTCTTATTTTTTAAGATTTTTATTATTAAAAGTACCTTTTTCAAGACTTTCCACTTCCTAACATCAATTTCCATTATAATAGATAATAACATATACAGATTTCGCTTATACTATATAAGAACTCTTAGAAAGGAAGACCTGCTCATGGAACATATTGGAGAAATTCTCTGGACAGCACGTGAAGATAATTTTTATACTCAGAAGAAAGTAATGGAACTGACCGGTATCAACCGCAAGACTCTGTCCGGCTATGAGAACAGTGTAGCTGAACCAGATCTTGACACATTTGCCAGATTACTCCGCTTATATCAACTTTCTGCGGATGAAGTATTAGGAATTAAGACTTCTCCCCCCCCCCGCATTTTTCCCTTTCGCGCTGCGAACGAAAAATGCTTACTCTTTTCCAAAAATTTGACACCAGCCACCAGGAAGAGCTTTTGATTCAGTTTCAATCTCTCGCAGACTATCTCGATAAAAAATCAAAATAAATTGTCATTGCTTTTTCCTGCTCTGACCATTTATAATGAACTTATACTATGTTTGAAGGAGGAACATTTTCATGAAAGATATTGGTAAAATTCTGAAAAACGCCCGTGAAAATAAAGAATATACCCAGAAACAAGTGATGGAATTGACCGGTATCCACAGAAAATCTCTGTCCGGTTATGAGAATAACGTTGCCGAGCCGGATCTCTCCACTTTCGCAACCCTTGCCAATCTGTATGGCATCTCTGCAGATGAAGCTTTGGAAATTGGTGAACCGGATCCTTCTGTTTCTTTGCTTCGTTTTGAATTCCAAGTTCTTTCTTTATTTAAAGAACTCGATGCAAAGCATCAGGAAGAACTTCTGATCCAGATCACCGCACTCGTCAGATATTTAAATGCAAAAAATATGGTGCCGCAAAATCATCAATCCAGATAATTTTGCGGCACCACCGATTTATACATGTAAATTCTTTTCCATTTCCTGACGCATTTCTTTTCCCTTGAAAAGCACCAGTCCGATCAGCATCAGCACGCCCATCCCAATTGAAATCACAGACGGAAATACAATTCGTACCTTACCAGTCAGCAAAAAGATAAATGGTAAGATCATTCCGTAAAGCGCCGCCATCACAAAGTACACCAGATAGTCCTTCGCCTGACGGTAATACACCCTCGATATGATCAGCATCGAAATCATAATCAAGCCACTGACTCCCGGAAGCACAAAGTCAATCGACCAGCCATGCCAGCCGGTCAGCCAGTCCCAAATAATACAGCCGACTGTCACAATGATCAGCTGCCACATGGCATTCTTCAGCAGATTGTACCGCTTGAAGAAACCGACTGCGAGCGCCAACCACATACTGAACGCACCGCCGCACACAAACAGTGACAGATGGAAATTCGTATCAATGCTATAATCCACTCCCAGTGCCGCCACAATCGCGATCATGCAAAGAAATGTAAATATTTTGAAAATCTGCATTCCTTTCGCTTCTGTCATCACACTTTCCGGATACTCCACTTCAAGGATCTCAGGCTTTACTTCCTGCTCTTTCAGAATCTGGAAAAAGTTGTCCTTGATCGCATCACAGTCATATCTGGACGTAAATCCCAGATAAATCTTATCCCGAAAAGAACACATACAAAGTTCTACCTTCGGCGTACTTGTGAAAACGCCAAAATGCGCGATATACGGCTCGTAGCTCTCCGGCATCCGGATGATTCCCATGTTGGAAAAAATAGCGGTCACATCACTTTCTGCCGTCCTCGCCCCGATATTGATACAGACATTTTTCAGTTCCAGCGGCGCAAATTTCAGGATTGGATGCACCTGCAAGGCGAAGTATTCGTTCATCCGCTTCTCCATCTTTTCCGCTGTCAGTTCTTCTTTAAAGCATGCATTTACTTTTTGCACAACATCTGTGAACTCTTCTTTTCCACCCTGAAAATGATATCCCGGTTCGATCCAGTTGAAGAAATTGAGCATTGTATTGGTCGGAAAGAAATTACGCAGATTTACCGGAACCATCAGTACAACCGGCTTGCTTTCCTGCCGTCTTGTCATTGTCCGGTGAATCGCACACAGATATACCGCAGTCAGAAATACCGTCATCGATACACCATAAGTCTTTGCCTGATGCCTCAGTTCTTCGACCGGAATTTCTGCCTCTGTCGTCTGCAGGCTTCCAAGCTCACGCCGGTTTCCGCGAAACTGATGCGCTGCCGGTTTTTTCTCCTTTTTGCGGTCTGCCTGGTGGGAATAATATCTTTCAAATCCATCTGCTTCCTGATCGAAAAGGCTCTCCGAATACTCTGACAGAACCACATCCTCCAGTCCATCCTCATGATGTGCCAGATACAGATAATTTTTCACCAGCTCCCGTACAAATTCACTGGCACCGGTTCCGTCCGTCAGCACATGAAAGACCTCAAAATTGATTCTCTTTTTGTAATAAGTCACTTCAAAAAGCAGATCTCTCTTATCACGGATATAAAGGCTGCTGCACGGCTCCTTATACTCTTCTCTTACAACCGGTCTTTTATTACTCTGTTCCAGATAATGCCAGAACAGTCCCTTTCGCAGCACGGACAGAAAGATCGGATATTTTTCCAGTGTCCTGTCTACCGCCTTCTGCAGGATCTCCTGCTGTATATCCTCTTTCAATTCACAGTAGAACCGGAATACACGGGTATCCCTTTTACTGCTCGCCGCCGGAAAAAGCTTCGCTGCATTGTCCAGCCTTCTCCAGTGCTTTACATTTGTCTGCGGCATTTTCTATTCCCCCTCCAGAAAATGATTGATATATTCAAAACTTTCCTGTACATGCAGACTCCGGATTCCCAGTGCAAAATATCCGTGAAGTGCATCCTTGATCCGGTGTACTTCCACCCGGTTACCTGCCTCTGCAAGACGTCTTCCATACGCTTCTCCCTCATCCCGGAGCGGATCAAATTCTGACGTCAGGATCAGTGTATCCGGCTGTCCTGACAGATCTTTCTCCAGAATTGGTGCAAAATATGGATTTAACTTGTCCTCTTCCGAACCTGCATAAAGATTGATATAATCTTTTAATTTGCCTGCCGTCAGAAGATAATCCTGCCCGTTCTCCCTTACAGAAGAGAACAGACTCTTCTCTGAATAATCATTATTGACTGCCGGATAGATCAGAATCTGTCTCTTTGGCATAAATTCGCCACGATCCCGTGCCATAATGGATAATGCAGCTGCCAGATTGCCACCTGCACTGTCTCCAATCAGAGTAATATCCTCCGGCTTTGTATCCGGATGCGTATACAATGCTCTTGCCACGGCATAACAGTCCATAAGCCCGGTCGGGAACTTGTGCTCCGGCGCCAGGCGGTATTCTACTGCTGCTACAGTCTGCCCCGTCGCCTGTGCCATCCGGGAACATACTCTCTCATAATTTTCCACATGCTCAGTCGCCCATCCTCCTCCGTGAAGGAAAAGCATGATCTTTCGTCCCTTAATCTGATCTTTTTCCAGACACGATGCTTCATCCGGGAAAAATACCCGGATCGGAACTTCATAATCTCCGTTATATACCTGCAGATCCATTTTTTTATAAAAAATTTTCATCGGATCCAGTCTTTTCAGATCCGCAAGCTGCCTTGATACTTCTACATCAATCCCTCCAAAAGACAGGATTTTCAGGATTGCTTTTGTTGCTATATTGATTGCCATATTTTTCTGTCCTCATTTATTTTTTCATACAGATTTATTCTACCATAGAATGATGTCCCCTACCACTCTTTCTCTTTCCATCATTAACCCATTTTCAATTTTTCAGATTTCACAATCATCTCATTATTTATTTGACACAGTCTGTCAAAACAGTTACCATACACTTATGCACAAGGAGGGTGTATTTGTTTTATGAATAATAAAAAAAATATAGACGACTATTTTGATGACAACTTTGAAGTAACTTATACAGGCGATCTCCCGTCGATCCCTGTGGGGCAGGATGATTATGACGACCGGTATGACGACACAGACTACCTTAACGATTATGAAACTGACGACTACTACGATGAAACAGACAGGCTTGCTCCTGATTATGACGATGATTATGAAGAAGAGGGCTCTTATGTCCGCCAACGACCAGCCAGATGGGCAGAACGTAGAAATTCCCGCAGACGTCACGATTCCTCTTCTGAAGAACTGGCTGATCCAATCCGGAATATTGCCCGCACCGGAAGTACTGCCGCTGAGAAACTGACCACTTTCATCCTTCGCCCGGCACCGGTTCTGATGTCCGCCATCATCCTGGCAATTACCTTTTTTTCATTCTGGAATCAGCTGTCTGATTATGGAGATATCAATACACTGACATCCAATCCAGATCTTACTCTGATTGCTTATCTGGCTGTCGGAGCGGTTATGCTGATCTGGATGCTGTCTACGTTCTTTTTCACATTAAGTGGCATCCGGCACGGAACCGGACGCGGACTTACTTATTTTGTCCTGGTATATGTTCTGTCCTACCTCTTCAGTCTAGCCGCAGCTGCAATTCCTGCTGATGTTCAGTTGCTGACCGGTATCCGAGGCGGTATCCTGGTATTTGGTTCTCTTTACCCGGCATATTTTCCATTCTGCGTGGTGGGAATTATTACTTGTATTTTGCGGAAAGTTTTGAAGTAAAACATTCCTCATACTAAGGCATATGCCTTAGGGCATCCTCATATGGTGTTTTGCTTTATAAATGAACAACAACTAATTACATGCGAAAAAAAGAGTAAGTCAAATCACTCATCTATCTGATTTGACTTACTCTTTTCTTACTTTTGTTTCATTCCTGATGTGTTTTCCAACTTTTGTACTATTTTTTCTATATCATATTCCGGTGCATAGGTATTGGCAATATCATAGATTCTCTGTATCGTCAAGACATCCTCTTCCAGAAAATCTGCAATTTCCTCTGCTGACATCCCTTTTTGCAATTTTTTTATAACAATTGAAACTAATGCTTCCCTGTACCCTTCTTTACGCCCTTCTTTACGCCCTTCTTCACGTCCTTCTTCACGACCTTCTCGCATCCCAATTATTTTTGCACTTTTCATAAACGAATTATGATCCCACAAAATTTTTTGTCTTTCTTCGTATTCTCTTCTTTTTCTTTCATCTGCACTCATCTTCTCCAGACATTCATAAGCTTCTTTAATATATTCATTTTGCTCTGCCATCTTTGCAAAATCCTTTCTGTTCTTTCCGCTCATAAATCGCATCCACTGGATGATCCCAGTTTCATTCTGACTTTTCTACTATAAATATTTTAACATACTGTCATCCTTTGTAAAGGCAAACTCCCATACTTCTATATTTTCTTTTGCTTTGTTCATTGTCGGGAGTTTACTCGAAAATTGAGCACCGAAAATGAGATACCTTCTGATTATGGTTAATTAGATACTTTTTCGATTTTAGAAATAAATCGAAGTAAAATAACTCTATCACATTTTCCTGAAATCTTATACCCTGCATAACATTTTCGAGCACTTTCGTTGCATTTCAATCATCAGACCATTTTATATACATATCCAAAAAAATCCCGTACTCCATGTACAAATCACATGAAATACAGGATCTTTTTATTTATCTAACTAGAATTTGATAACTCCAAGAATTATACCTGAGATCAGACAGATAATACTTACACCCCAGATCCAGAAGAAACTGTTCTTGATGTGATCTTTGATCTCCACACCGGCAAGTCCGGTTCCAAGGAAAGTAGCAGGAACAACCGGGCTGATGAAAGTTGCACAGTTACGGCAAACAACCATTGCAATGGCGATATGTGCCGGATTTACACCGAATTCGTTTCCGATTCCGATCAGTACCGGAAGCATTCCGAAGAAGAAGGAATCGGTATCAAACATCAATGTAAGCGGTACAGATACCAGACCTACGATAAGCGGTAAAAATCTTCCCATAGACTGTGGAACTACGTTTGCAAGTACATTAGCCATATGAGTCATGATCTCTGTTTGCTGCATCACTCCAAGGAATACACCTGCACAAAGAATCGTAGATGCCATGGTAAGTGCCGGTCCTGCATGAGATTTAATGATCTTACCCTGCATTTTTGCACCCGGGTAGTTTACAAAAAGTGCTACTGCACATCCTACCATAAAGATATAGTAAGACGGTACCTTTGCAAGAACCAGGTTTACGATCACTACCAGTGTTACGATTACATTGAATACAAAGAGTTTCGGTCTTGCAAGCTCATTCTTTTCATCATCTGTTACGGCTTCATCTTCAATTCCGCCATACTCGATCTTTTCTGCTGAAGAAGTGCCAGCACCTCTCTTCTTTTCGATATTTCCCCAGATAAATGCTGTTCCAAGTGCAATAAAAATACCTACAACCTGCATTGGAATGATCTGTTTCCACAGTGCATTTGGTTCAATTCCAAGGACAGTAGCCGCACGCATTGTCGGTCCGCCCCATGGCAGAAGGTTCATAACACCCATTGCAGATACACAGATGAGCATCAGAGTTGTCGGTCTCATATTCAGACGTTTGTAAACCGGGAGCATTGCCGGAATTGTAATCAGGAATGTAGAGGCACCGCCTCCATCCAGATGTCCGATCATAGCAATGATACAGGTCATCATGGCAACACCGACTACATTACTTCCGACTTTCTTCATCAATGCATTGATGATCTTGTCGAACATTCCTACATCTGTCATAATTCCAAAGAAAAGTACAGAGAAGATAAACAGTGCTGCAGTACCATGTACTCCTGATACACCGGCTGTTACAAATTCCCCCATTTCTTCAATCGTAAATGTTCCGGTTGCTACAAGGATCGCACCTGTTACAGTTGATACACTGACAAATGCAAGAGCCGGTACCGTTACATTTCTTAAGAGCAACGCAATCACAATAATGATGGTTGCAAATCCCAATAAGGCAAGCATTGCTTCACTCATGGCATTTTCTCCTTCCTTTTGTACGGGTACTTTTTCGTACCATTTATTTGATGATTCCATTATAAAAACCCAACCTTACACTCTTACAGATTCCTCCTTACATTTTGTTAAGGTAAATCTTTAAAAGTATTAAGGTTGGGTTTGTCTTATCTTACACCTTACAGATATCTGCGTCTTTTTTCTTATACCGGCTGGCTGGCACAATTCCGAATTGCCTCAAGAATCGCGGTATCCGATACCGGTTTTTCTACATATCCGTCAATGATTCCTTTCTGCCGGGCCTCTGCCATCTCACGGCTGACTCCATCAATAATAATAAGCTTCAGCATGTCCGGATATCTGCCTGCAAGCGACATACAGAAATCCACTCCACTGCAATCCTCCATCGTCTCGTCTACTACCAGCACATCTGCCTGCTGCTGTTCCAGACATTTTTGCAGTTCTTCTCTTTTCATACAGGTCTGAATCTGGATCCCGATCTTCTCAAAATTCTTTTTCAGCAGCTGCAATACCTTTGCATTGTCATCTGCCACCACGATCCGATAATCCTTTTTGGGAATATTCTGCACAATCTGTGGCATATGCTCTGTATCCAGTACCGGAAGGTAGATATGAAAGGTACTTCCTTCTCCTTTTTTGCTTTCTGCATAAATATATCCCTTATGTGAAGTAATAATCTGCTCCGCAAGTGCCAGTCCCAGTCCGGTACCCTCTCCCCCTTTTTTCGTTGTGAAAAATGGATCAAAAATCTGACGCAGCGTCTCTTTATCCATTCCACACCCATTATCTTTCACCTGAATATGGATATACTTTTTCCATACATCCGAAAGCTTTTCAATCACTCCCTGAGCCAGTTTTTCTTTTTCTTCTGAATGGCAGGATATTCTGATATTTCCTTGATTTTTTCCAATCGCATGCACCGCATTAACGCAGACATTTAAAAGCACCTGGTTCAGCTGTGTCGCATTTCCAAGGATCATTTCATCATCTACCCGAAACTCACTTTCCATATGGATTAGAGGCGTACAGACAGATTCCATCATCCTTTCTGCACGCGTCATGAATTTCTTTATCGAAATATTTTTATAAACGGTCTCTACATTCTTTCGACTCAGGGACGAAATCTGGCGCACTACATCCTTTGCTTTTTCCGAAGCCTCATAAATTTCTTTTGCACTGTCCTGTTCTTCTGATCCTTCCGGAAGTTCCATCATCAGAAGCTCTGCATATCCCATGATCGGAGTCAGAAAATTATTGAATTCATGTGCGATACCACCTGTCATAGTTCCCATGATCTGAAGTCTTTGCTGATGTGCGATACTCTGCTCACTCCGATGCATTTTTTCCAACTGCTCATTCAGTTCTTTCAGATCATTGATCTCCCGCACAGCTCTTCTCATATCACGCATCACTCTGCCAAATAAGACAACCGCAATACCGGCAGCCAACAAAATACCAACAAAAATACATACCATTTTCAAGAAACCTTCAGCTATCGGTTCGTACAGATCATCGTAGTCGATCACCGCACTGACTACCCAGAAGCTGTCTCCGATCTGAACCGGAGAATATGCACTGATTTTCTGTACTCTCGGACGTTCTTCATTTGTCCACCAATACGAATAATAATGAGAAATACCTTCTTTTCTCTTCTTCTGATCCTCAATCATCTTCTCCAGACTGGAGTAATCCAGATCCGGATACATTTTCTTCCTTCCTGCAATAACCGGAATTCCCCACTGTTCTTTCTTCGGATGCATGATGATCGTTCCTTCTGCATCTTTGACTACAATGTATCCATTCGTTCCGATGTGAATTCCCGAAATCAGTTTCTGATAATATTTTTCCGCATCGATCATCAGACAGATCTTTCTCCCATCCTTCAAAACACGCTTATATACATTATAGATTTTCCCATCTGTATTTTTTTCCATATAAATGCTATTCTTTGCCGAGCTTTGAGTGAGCAGCTGTGAACTTACAATCTGTACATCCTTGACACACTCTAAAAGCTTTCCCTGTTCGTCTTCCAGGTACAGATTCGTAATAAAACTGGTCTGTGTGTCTATAAATTCCCGATACAGTTGTTTTGCCTCATCCTGCGGTCTGTTCTCTGCTGTTTTCGCAAGAAAGCTTAAACTTTCCTCATATTCCTCTGCGGACATCGCCATATTTTCACTCAGGATTCTGGTTGTCAGGAGCATCTGTTCCTCCTGGTTCTGCATCAAAGTATCTCTGTACTTTTTCCAGACACCAAATCCTGCAAATACAAGAATTACGATTAAAAAAAGTGGAATCGCAGCAATCAGTGTCTTTTTGTTTTTCTTCATATATTCTCGTCCCCGGTTTGTTATCAATTGACTTGTTTTCTTTCTAATATTATAATGTTTTTTATAAGTTGTATAGAATTTTATTGAAATTTTTACTTTTGGGAGGTTGCCTCAATGGCTGACAAAATACTGATCGTAGATGATGATCCGGCAATCTGTAAGCTGCTGGAAAAGGTAATGCACAGCAATGAGCTGGAAACAACAACAGTAAACTGTGGCATGGATGCTCTGTCCATCCTGAAAAATCATACATTTGACCTGATCCTTATGGATATCATGCTGGGAGATATGGAAGGGTTTGAAGTTATCAAAAGGCTTCGCAATCAGGGGATCAGTACTCCGGTTATGATCGTCAGCGGACGTAATGAAGACTATGATTCTCTGTACGGGCTTTCACTTGGAGCGGATGATTATATCACCAAGCCGTTCCGACCGCTTGTACTTGGTGCCAAAGTAAAAGCACTGATCCGCCGCAACAAGAATCTGGTACTCGACAATTCCGATACTCTGGAATGCGGTCCATTCAGCTATGATACCACAACCATGCGTTTTTACAAAAATGGCGAAGAACTTATCCTTTCTTCCAAGGAGTCTGCACTTCTTCTGCTTTTTATGAAGCATCCGCAGCAGGTTTTCACCAAGGATATGATCTATGAGCATGTCTGGGGCAATACGGTTGCCGTTGATGACAATGCGATCATGGTCTACATCAACCGGCTTCGTGGTAAGATCGAGGACGACAGACAGAATCCGGCGTATATCCTGACAATCCGCGGACTGGGATACCGTTTTGTTCCGTAAACGACCTTTTCATCAAGAAGAGGCTCCATCCGGAATCTTCTCCTAATGAAAAAGATGACTTTTCACCCGCTCATTTGTGAAAAGTCATCTTTTTTATTCCTCACCAGTCTGGTGCAGTCCATATTCATGGCAGAAAATTTGATTCCCGTTCTCAGTTATTATACGCTCTATTTTACAACTGGAAAGAGGTTCAGGATTGCCCCGTTCTCGTTTGGAATTTTATTGCACAGCATCGCAAGAAACAGTGAGGTGGCAAGTAGATCGGCACACCCACCCGCGCTGATACCACGCTTTATATAATCCGCATCCATGCGGATCAGTTTGTCTAACGCATCTTCTGAGTAGGCTCCGCCTTCCTCCAGAAACTGCATCGCTTCCATCTGTACCTGATAGAGTACTGACGGATTCTTTCTCGATAAAATGTTGGAATCCTGCACCCGGCTCATCAGTGCAAAAAGGATCTGTAATTTGATTCGGTTCCACTCCATTCCCCGCAAAAGTCCATCCTCCAGTACCGGAAGCGCAATATGAAAAACAGATGGGTATCCGGCAAGCGCTTCCCCGCGAATCCCTGTAGTCCCGTATTGTACGAGATTTTTCTCACCGTTACTTTTCGCAGGTTCCTTTCCCAACATCTCAATTTCGGCTCTTAAGATCCTGGCAGTCATCTTCTGCTCCATCCGAAGGATGGATTGTAAAGTAACCGTTCCGTCTTCCTGGATACATCTTCCCGCTGCCGCACTGAATATTCCAAGGGTAAAGATCATCCCTTTATGTGTATTCACATGTCCGGTTGCCCGATACATGGCTTCCTCCGCAAGCATTCCGGTCTTACGGATTTCACGGAAAAGATCTTCCGGCGTACAGGTCAGCTGATATCCCTGGTATGCCATTCTAACAAACCACGGATACAACGCCTCTGCACTTCTTTCAAAGGTCTGCACATCCATATCAGTGTGGGCACCACAGGAATATGGATCTACAAGCCCCGGTTTAGGAACCGTATAGACTTCCTCAAGCAGCGCCTGATACGCCATCCGGCCAATCGATTCTGCAAAGTATTCTGCTTTCTCTACTGCCTGATTCTTTCCCATATGGTTCTCCTTTTATATCCAATTGCCAATAACCTGTAAGTTTTTCGATCAGAATTTAATCATCAAATTCAAACGGCTTGATCTGACGAACAACATCCATGATGGTACCGTCACGGCTTTCAATGACACCGACAACACGATCTCCAAACTGTACCTTCTGTGGTTCCCCTGCGATAGAGTAAGCGATATCACGTAATTCTTCGATGGTCTTAAACGGAAGATCTACATCTTTCATTGCTTCGATCAGATCCTGTCTCTTCGGGTTGATTGCAATACCATAATCTGTGATGACAACGTCTACACTTTCTCCCGGTGTTGTGACGGTTGTTACGTCTGTACAGATTGCCGGTGTTCTTCCCTGAAGAAGCGGTGCGATAACGATGGCACATTTTGCTCCGGCTGCTGTATCCGGATGTCCACCCTGCGCTCCTGTGATCATACCATTAGAATCTACAACAACGTTACAGTTGAAGTGTACGTCAACTTCCAGAGCTGCAAGAATTACGAAGTCCAATTTATTGACAACTGCACCCTTGTTGAACGGGTTCGCATACTCACCTGCACTGATCCGGAAATGATGCAGATCTTTTACAGATTCTACGGCTGCAAGGTCAAAGTCCTGTGTATCCAGAAGTGCATCTACCTGACCGTTGATCAGAAGGTCACACATCGGCTTTGTAAGACCACCCACACCAAAACGCATACGGATATTTCTTTCTTTCATTACCTTTGCAAGTGAAATAGTAGATGCGATAGAAGCTCCGCCGACACCTGTCTGATAAGAGAATCCATCTTTGAAATATGGTGTATTTACAACGAACTGTGTACAGTAATCAGCCATCATCAGCTTTCTCATATCTGTGGTCGGTTTTGCTGCACCTGTTGCGATCTTCTTCGGATCACCGATCTGGTCTACTTCTACAACATAGTCTACCTTTGTCATTGAAATATGTGCCGGAAAGTTTGGGAACGGAACCATGCAGTCTGTGATTGCTACGACTTTGTTTGCATGGAAAGCATCTGACATTGCATAAGAAAGTACACCACAGTCAGATTTTCCACCGATACCACGGCAGTTACCGTACTCATCACAGGTAGGAGTTCCGATAAATGCGATATCGATCTGGGTTTCACCTGTTACCAATGCACGGACACGTCCGCCGTGGGAGCGCATGATCGCAAGACCTTTTAATTTACCGTTAGAAATGGCTTCTCCGATTTTTCCACGCACTCCGGAAGACTGAATATTTGTAATGGTTCCGTCTTCAATATACTCTACCAGAGGATCATGTGCTTTTCCAAGAGAGCTTGCACAGATAGTAATGTCCTTGATCCCCATATCATGGATCTCTTTCATTACCATATTTACAACGTAATCCCCTTCACGGAAATGGTGATGGAAGCTGACTGTCATACCATCTTTGATGCCACATTTTACAAGGACATCATGGATGCTGTCTACCATCTTGCTTCCGTTGGAATTGATCACACATTCTACTTCCGGTCCGTGTTTTTTATAAACATGTCCGTCAAAATGATGAACCCCCTGAAATACTTCTTTACCAGTTGCTTTTAAAATCTCTTCCGGGATATCTCTACCTACTGCGTTAATCATTTTATAAATCCCCCTTATACACACCTGAAGCTTTTGCAAGCTCGATTGTTCTCTTTGCTCCGTCGTAGAAAGCGATATCGATCATCTTACCATCTACTGTAAATACACCGATTCCCTGTGCTTTCTTTGTATCAATTTCGCGGACAACTTTTTCTGCAAAAATGATATCTTTCTGTTTTGGTGTAAAGATTTCATGTACAATGTTGATCTGTCTTGGGTTGATGATGGATTTTCCATCAAACCCCATCAGGTGGATATTCTCAACATCCTGACGGAAACCATCCATATCATCAAGGTCTGTGTATACAGTATCAAAGCACTGTACACCTGCCGCTCTTGCTGCGATCACCATGTTCTGTCTTGCTCCCATGAGCTCGATTCCGGTTCCGGTAATGTGTGTCTGAAGGTCTTTGGTGTAATCTCCGCCGGAAAGGGCAATTCCGAAAAGTCTTTCGGATGATTCGCAGATATCAAGTGCGCGCATCACGCCTCGTGCTGATTCAATAGCTGCCATGATCAGGACGCTTCCTTCTTCGCGACCGAAATCTTTTTCAGCCTGAACAACTTCAGCTTCTACCACTTTTACATCCTGTGCGGATTCTGTCTTCGGAATACGGATTGCATCGCATCCACCTGCGACTGCACAGCGGATATCTTCTTTCCAGTAAGGAGTGTCCAGTCCGTTAATTCTGACAACACGTTCACATCCTCTATAATTAATCGTCTTAAGTGCATGATAAAGAGAAAATCTGGCTGCATCTTTCTGGTTTTCTGCAACCGCATCTTCCAGATCAAGCATGATGGAATCCGGTTTGTAAATGTAAGGATCTTTGATCAGTCCCGGTTTCTGTGCATTTAAAAACATCATAGTTCTTCTAAGTCTTTTTTTATTCGGATTCATTATCTGATCGCACCTCCCCACGGTAAATCTTCGATCTGTCCTACTGAACGGTAAACAGCTGCTTCGATTCTTGCTTTGATCGTACAGTCAAGAGCTCCTTTATCTACGATTGTAAGCTTTACATTATCGATTCCCAGATTTTCCAGTGTTTCATAAGCTACTTTCTTAATCTGGTTTCCATACTGATTGATCACTGCGCTTTCCAGTGAAAAATCAACTTTTCCTTCTCCGGCTTCTACTGTTACCTGGCAGTCACTGGATTCTAATGTTCCTGCAATTGCAGGTTTCTTGATTTCCATTCGTGCTTCCTCCTTAACATCCATTTACATTAGTATTTGCTTCGTTGTGTTTATCATAGGGCTCTTACCTTACAGGAACACCTATGGTTTTCTTAATAATTGTTAAGATTCGCATATTTTTGCTGTTACAACTGGTCTTTCCAGTGCCTGTGAATTCATATTCACCCAGCGTTTCATATATACCCTGTCTTCTTTCCATTCAAAAGACACATGATCAAAAAAAGCCATCTCCGGATAGCGCCATTCCATCATCAACACATTTTCTGATTTCCAGTAAGCACATGCGGCAATTTTCATTTCATCCATCTCATACTGATGGTGCAGATATCCACCCGTCATAGAGGTTTTCCCATGAATCCAACAGTCCAGTCCTGCTTCTACAAAATGTGTTCCTCTGTTATCTTTCATCCAGAATATTACTTTATCTTCTAAAAATTCCAGACCTGTTTTTTCTATTCTATCTTCATTCTCAAAAGGTTCCATTTCTATTTTCCGATTTCCTGAAACCATTTTGTTACTGACAGATCTGTTTTTATTTTCCAGAGACATTCTAAGACCTTTATTTTTTAATACATTCCACATCTTTTCAGCGAAATTTCTTTCTTCTTTCATCGGATCCAAAATCTCTTTTTGAATCAGTTCCGTCTCCAGGTAATTACTGTCTGCCGTAGTGATAGCAATTACCATATTTTGTTCCGGAACAATCGCACAGGTCTGTCCAAACATTCCATCTGAACACCAGATATCTCCTGTATGCGTCCAGTGAAAATTATAATCTTTTTCTCCTGCTTTCCTTGGTTGTGGATCTTTTTTACCGAGTGCAAGATTCACCCAATCAGCACTTAATAATTGTTTTTCTCCCCATTTTCCTTGATTCAGATAAAGTAACCCAAGTCTGGCCATTCCTTCTACCGTAATGCTCACACCATTTCCACCTGAACAGATTCCTTCCGGACTTTCTCCCCAGCTAAACTTCTCCAGACCAATGTACGGTGCCAGTTCTTCTTCGATCAATTGATGGCATGTTTTTCCTGTAATACGCTGTACGATCGCTGACGTAATATAAGAATTCCCACTTGAATACATAAATTCACTTCCCGGCTCTTTTACAAACGGTACTTTAAAATATGCATCCAGCCAGCTGGTTTTTAATGGTCTCCATTCATTTCCACCTATACTTCTTTCCTGTCCACTGCGCATCGTAAGTAAATTCCGTATCGTAAGCTTCTGAAGATACTCATTTGCTGCCTCACGATATTCCGGAAAATAATCAAGTACCTTATCCTCCAGCTTTATGAGTCCTTTTGTATATGCAATTCCCGCCGCTGTATTTGTAAAACATTTTGTAAAAGAATGGACAATATGTGGGATTTCCTTCCGATACGGTTCATTATATGCTTCAAATATAACTTTATTGTTTCTCAAGATCATGATTCCATGGATCTCTGCTTCTCTTTTTTCCATCTCGTTCAGAAAATTAATAATATATTCTGATGATACGCCTTCCTCTTCCGGAGTTGAATAGGTTAATTCTTTGTTCATGCTGCCACCTCATCTAACTTTATTTTAAACTGGAAACGGGGGACAAAATTTTGCCCCCTTTGTTATACATAACTCTTTTCTGTCTTTTAAAAGAACGGGAATACCAATGGAAGAATTCCTACACAGCATATAAAGCTGATAATAACCAATGGCCATCCAAATTTTGCAAAGTCAGTAAATTTTAAGTTTGTAAAGATCATTAATGTCTGATTTGTTCCTGATGCGATCGGTGTCAGGAAAGAGCATCCTGCTCCAATTGCAATTGCAAGAACAATTGCCTGTGGGTTTGCTCCCATTGATTCTGCAATAGAGATCCCAATCGGGGCAAGTACTCCTGCGGTTGCCATATTGTTCATAAACTGTGTTGCAATTGCCGATCCAAGGAACAATACTGCTGTGATCAGATACAGATTTTTCGTATCTCCAAGAATACTCAGCACAACAGCTCCAAACACTTCCCCAAGTCCACTGTTCTTCATAACTGCAATGATCAAATTGATACCTGCACAGAAAAGTACCATATCAACACCGAATGAAGTGATTACTTCTTTTGGTTTTACAACAGTTGTAAGAACCGAAACCGCGATCAGTGCATATCCGATAAAATTCGGGTTCACTGTAATATCTGTAAGCGAATCCAGAATCAGAGCAAGTACAAATAACAGGAAACTGATTCCTACAACCATCTGTTTCTTTTTCATCTCAGGTGTAATTTCTGTAGCTGCCTCTATCTCTGAATTGCTTGGCACTGTTTCCTCATAAGACGGGCACCAGCGGTTCATCACGATCATATAAATTCCACCCAGAATAAAAATCGGAATACCTACCCAGGCAAAATCAAACATGCCAAAAAGCTTAAGTCCAGCCTCTTCAAGCGCTGTATTTGCATAAATATTTGTCGGTGTTCCAATCAGGGTACAAGCACCACCTAAAGTACTTGCATAAATTACAAACAAAATCATTTTTGAATGACTGATCTTATTTTTCTTAGCTATACTGAAAATCACCGGCAAAAATGCCATTGCAACATAACTGTTCTGCAGAACAAATGATACCAGTCCTGATGCAAGATAAAGAATTGCAAAAATTAACATTTCTTTTTTCTTTCCACTTACATTACCGGTTAATTTATCTAAAGCATTTCCCATTACGATATCAAGCCCTGTTGCAGCAATCATTCCTGAAAACATACATATAATTGCCATCAGATGAAAACTTGAACTGCTTAACACGGCATATACTCCGTCTGCATCCATTGTTCCTGTAAATACAACGATCGGTGCCATGATCAAAAAACAAAACCAGTTTGGTAATTTTGGCGTTGCAAGAACTGCAACGAAAACTATTAATGTCAGAATCGCTCCTATTGTAGCCATACTCATCTTTCTTTTCCTCCGTATCCATATACAATAAGCTTTTTCGGAGTGCGCTTTTCCAAAAACTCTCATTCTTCTCTTATATGATGTTTACCGGCTCATCACGTTAATCTTATTATAATTGTCTGTTACTGTTTTCACCAATGCCAAAAGAAAATAGGGGTATAGCTTCATACTATACCCCTATTTCTCCATTTATTATTTTCTCTTTCAAAACAGATATACAGTACTTTTCCTGTCTGGAAAGGATTTTATTTTTCAAATATATAATACCTGTTTTTGTCTTTTTTACCTTGTTTTTTCCAATGCAAAAAAAATCAATATCTTTTGTATTTGTTATGTATGGAAGAAATACTTCTGATATAAAACAGAATCCCATTCCTCGCTCCAAGGTCTGCATTGCAAGCATCGAACTGTTTACGATCATCTTTGGCTTCAATTCTTTTCCATATTCTTCAAATATCTGATCGATCTCTTGTCTGACATAACAGGAATTGTCCTGGATAATAAACTCATTCGGCATCATCGAAATATCCATCCATGGATATTTTTCACCTTCTCTTTTTTCTGCTTTCTGAAGCATCATATACTTCTTTGGAACTGCAAGTAACATATAATCTTCTACAATAAAATCAAATACGATAGAAGAATCCTTTTCACTCAGATCCGGTCCTATTGCCAAGTCATAGGTCCTGTTTTTTAAGCCTGGCAGGATTTCCTTAGCCATGACATTTGAAAATGATGCTTTACACCCGATGTATTTTTTACTGATCTTCTCCTGAACTTCCATTGCCAACAAAAGACTGGCGCTTAGAGACATGCATACATGTATTTCCTGTTCTTCAGATAATTGAAGTTCCTTTAATTCATGCTCCATTGTGCTGTTTAAACGTTTGATTTCTTTTCCATACTCAACATAAATTTCGCCAGCCTCTGTCAGACTGATTCCATTCGATTTCCGCTCGAAAAGTAAAATTCCAAGTTCCTGTTCCAGACTGGATATAAATCTGCTGAGTGATGGTTGTGAAATATATAAAAGTTCAGCGGCTTTTGAAATACTTTTGCATTCTGCAACCGCTAAAACATAGGTAAACGATTTTAAATCATCCATTTTTATCCTCATCCTCCTGTGATCTCACTAAACAGATTATAGACTTTTTTATTTCAAAAGCGCAAGACTTACTTTTCCTCCATAAAACTCCTCACAGCACCACCTTGCTGTGAGGATCTCTCTTTTTCTTTATTTCTTTTCCTTACACTTCCGTAAGCTCTCCGGTCTCAGAATCCATAATGAATCCCTTGATCTCAATATCCTTCGGCATCAATGGATGTGTCTTCAGTGTATGCACAGTCTCTTCTACCGACTTCTCCACCGATTCAAATCCACCCAGCCATTTTTCCAGATCAATTCCGCTGTGTCTTACAATATCAATATGTTCTTTGTCGATTCCACGCTCTACCAGTTCTCCTAACAGTTCATTTCCATCCATTCCCTGCACACCGCAATCCGTATGTCCAATGACCATAACCTGCTCCACACCAAGCTCCAGAATGGCAACCAGAAGGCTTCTGACCACACTTCCGTATGGATGTGTAATGACTCCACCTGCATTCTTGATGATCTTTGCATCTCCGTTTTTCAGTCCCAGCGCCGCCGGAAGAAGCTCTGTCAGACGGGTATCCATACAGGTCAGTACGGCAAGCTTTTTGTTCGGGTACTTGCTGGTCAGGTACGGCTCATAGCCTTTATTTTCCACGAATTTCTTATTATACTCTACAATCTGTTCTATCATCCTGTGTAACCTCCCATTTGATTTTCACAACGATATTTCATAAAACAGATTATAGACTTTTTTTCTCTGTAAGTGCAAGGATTCTTAATGAATTTTAATGATGTTCTTTTTTCCAATACTGAAAAAATGCCTCCTCCTGCTCTGAGCGGATTCCATACTTTCTTCTCGCAATGTAGAATTTGGAATTCCACCCTGAAGTCTTCACCGGAATCGTCACCACATTGTGCAGCCGCACGATATCCATATACGGCAATACAGAAATCCCAAACCCATTCTCCACAAGTCCTGTGATAACTTCAATCTCTTCCGCAGAACATACCGGCTTTACCTTAATTCCTTCTTCTGCAAAAATCTGCTCCTGCAGAGTACGGAAACCGCTGGTCTTGGAAAACATGATCTGTGGGTATCCGGCTGTCTCTTTCAGACTGATCCGTTCTCTATTTTCAAGCGGATGTCCCTTCGGAACCACTACTGCGATATATGAATCCCGAATCGGATAATATTCGATCTCATCCGATTTCAAAAGATCCGAGCAAAAGCCGATATCATATTTTCCATCCAAAAGTCCTTCTGCAATCTCCGGTGTCATCCGATTGTAGATGATAAATGGAAATGTCGCCCCAAACTCTTTCAGCATATGTGGAATCGTCCCCGGTGCCAGAGGATACACACTGCCGATCCGCACCGTTTTCTCTTCCGTCCGAAGTCCTACCGCCCGCTCTTCCAGACGAAGATACGCTCCCAGAATTTCATCCACATCCTTCATCAGCTCTTTGCCGTAATGACTCAGGCTCACATTTCGTCCTTCTTTTTGAAACAGCGGAACTCCGTACTCTTCTTCCAGCGACTTGATCGCATGACTGAGTCCCGGCTGTGAAATATTCAGTGCCTTTGCCGCCTTTCCGTAATGCTGGATTTTTGCCAGCTCTGAAAAATATTTTAAATATTCGATATTCATATATTCCCTCTTTTATCTTCCGCAGTCATCTTATTTTTCAAAATCAACTCTTTACTCGCCATTATCTTAGCATATTTCATTCTATTTTAGAATCAGTTCATTCAAAATAATCATTTGTTTTTATCAGTTTTCTTCATTATAATGAGAAACAGCTTAAATATAAAATTTTTGTAAATTATTATCTATCAGGAAAGAAGGATTTGTACCTATGAATAAGAAAAAATTTCATCTGGCCGGAGAAGTCGCTCTGCTCATCGTCCTGCTGATCAATTCACTCGGCGTGGATCTGATGTCAAAAAGCGGATTCGGGATCTCAACGATCTCCTCAGTGCCGCTTGTATTTAACATCGCCTTCCCGGTGTTCAGTTTCGGAACATGGAATTATATTTTCCAGACACTGCTTGTCATTACACTGATGATCCTCAAGCGTTCATTCTGCCCCGGCTACCTTTTCTCTTTCGTAGTCGGGATCGGATTTGGAAAAATGATCGACGTACACAACGCATGGATCCAGGCTCTGCCGAACTCCCTGCCTCTTCACACGATTTATTTCCTGGCAGGATTCTTACTGGTGTGCTTCGGTATCTGCCTTGCCAACAACTGTATGCTTCCAATCATCCCGACAGATATCTTCCCTCGCGATCTGTCCGGTATTGTAAAAAAGAACTATAAAATCGTTAAGACAACCTTCGATCTCACCTGTCTGACGACTACTGTGATTCTTTCCCTTACAATCCTCCACGGATTCTACGGCATCGGAATCGGCACTGTCTTCTGTGCATTCCTGACTGGAAAAACCGTTTCCGCCATCCAGAGTTTTCTTGGAAAACACGTGGAATTCTACCGTGCAACCGGGAAGAAGAGAGTTGCTCTTGAAAAGAATATGAGACATGCATAAAAGAAAAAAGATTTCAATTTTGATACATACCAGATCGGATACATCAAAACTGAAATCTCTTTTGGATTCTGTAGCCAGTCTTATTTTCTCAACTTCTCCTGTCGCATTGACAAACCTTTTTCCCATCCCGTATACTAGAAGCAGACTAATATCCTGCAAGGAGGCTTAACTACTATGATTATCAAAAACGGACTTGTCATCGATCCTGCTTCCGGACTTTCCGAAAAAATGGATCTTCTGATTGAAGATGGCATCATCAAAGAAATGGCATCCCTGATTACAAAAGAAGGAGAGGAAGTCCTTGACGCAGCTGGGCTTGTGGTTGCACCGGGACTGATTGACACCCACGTTCATTTCCGTGATCCGGGATTTACTTATAAAGAAACCATCCACACCGGCGCACTTGCCTCTGCAAAAGGCGGTTTTACTTCCGTGATCTGCATGGCAAATACTTCCCCGACTGTGGACTCTGTTCCGGTTCTCAAAGACAACCTTTCGCGTGCTTCCAAAGAAAAGATCCGTATCTTCCAGGCTGCTTCGATTTCCTGCAACCTGAAAGGGCAGGAAGAAACCGATATGGACGCCTTAAAAGAAGCAGGCGCATGTGGATTTACCGATGACGGGATTCCACTTCTAAACGCAGAATTCTGCTTCCACGCAATGGAAAAGGCGGCAAAGCTTAACGTACCGGTCAGCCTTCACGAAGAAGATCCTTCTTTCATCCGCAACAACGGAATCAGCCACGGAAAGGTATCCGATGCGCTTGGCATCTACGGTTCTCCTTCCATTGCAGAAGAATCTCTGGTTGCAAGAGACTGCATGCTGGCACTGAAATCCGGCGCCGATGTTGTAATCCAGCATATCAGCTCCGGTATCTCTGTCGATCTGGTTCGTACTTATAAGAAAATGGGTGCAAAACTTCACGCCGAAGCCACACCGCATCATTTTACACTGACGGAAGACGCAGTCCTTGAGCATGGAACACTTGCGAAAATGAATCCGCCGCTCCGTACCGAAAAGGACCGTCAGGCGATTATTCAGGGACTTGCAGATGGAACCATCGACTTGATTGCCACCGACCATGCACCGCACAGCAAAGAAGAAAAAGCAAAACCAATCACCGAAGCTCCAAGCGGAATCATCGGTCTGGAGACTTCCCTTGCCCTTGGCATCACAAGCCTTGTAAGACCGGGACATTTATCTCTTATTCAGCTTCTGGAAAAAATGACCATCAATCCGGCAAAGCTTTACCACCTTCCATACGGACAGCTCGCCGAAGGAAAGGCAGCTGACCTTGTGATCTTCGATGAAAACGAATGTTGGACTCCAACCGAGTATGCATCCCTTTCATCCAACTCACCATTTACCGGAACGCCTATGTATGGCAAAGTGAAATATACGATCTGTGGTGGGAAAATCGTATATCATGATTAAAAAAATCCACGGACTTTGAATCTTCTAAAGTCCGTGGATTTTTCCATCTTCTTATTTTTCTTCCAGCATAAAGTATTTCATACTTGTTCCGCTTTCCGCCACATCCGCAAGATTGATACAACTGTTTCCCATACGGTCGATCAGATGCAGGATATTGGTAAACGGAGCAGTAAGGCTTGCCTTACATTTTCCTTTATTGACACGCTCAATATGCGCTTTCCGCATCTTGATATCCAGATCCAGAAGCTTATCCTTTCGCTTCATCATCTTGCCTGGTTCGATACCATCATCTCCCTGCAGTGCCTTCAGAGAATCACAGAACATCTTATTCAGTACCTTCAAACTCTTCTGCAGCTCATCCATCGCTTCCGGTGTATATTTATACTTCCGGTCTGATCTTTCCAACATACATTCTGCCATTTCCACACTTAAGGTTCCCATACGTTCCACATCGCTGAGTACACACATGAGGCTCGCCGTCTGCGCTGCCTGCTGCTCGGTCAATAAACCCGAAGAAAACAAAGCTGCAAGATATTCGGTAATACACTTTCCAAGGCGTTCAACTTGTTCTCCGTTTTCTTTCAGACCGTCAATAGATTTCACTTCTTCATTTTTCACAAGCTCAATCGTTTTCTTCAGAATATCTCTTACCTGGTCACTCATACGGAAAATCTCTTTTGCCACAAGCTGCAACGCTGCTGCTGGCTGACTGATGATATTTTCATCCAGATAAATCGGGCTGCCTGGATCTTCAACACCTTTTTTGCCATCCGGAATCAGTGTCATGACAATCTTCACCATCAGTTTAATCAGGCATACCCAGATCAGTGTCATTGTGATGTTAAATACAGTATGTGCATTTGCAATCTGTCTGGAAATCGCTTCAATCTCCGGACCTTTCGGCGAAATGTTCTGGATCAGTGCCGCAAATGGTTTTACGAACCAGATAAACAAAAAGCAGCCGGAAATATTAAAAATACAATGCGCCACAGCGGTTCTCTTCGCATCTTTTGACTGTCCGATACTGGCAAGGAGTGCTGTGATCGTTGTACCGATATTATCACCTAAAAGAATCGGGATTGCTCCTGCAAGCCCAAGTATACTCGTAACCCCGTCCGGTCCCGGCTGGGAAGCGAAGTTCTGCAAGACTGCGATCGTTGCACTACTGCTCTGTACAACCAGCGTCATAACTGTACCAACTGCCACACCAAGTACCGGAATATGTGCAACCCGTCCGATCAAGTCTGTGAATACCGGACTGGATGCCAATGGTTTCATGACATCTCCCATTGTTTCAATTCCAAGGAACAAAAGACCAAAGGCAAAAATCGTCTGGCCGATACTTTTTACTTTCTCTGATTTTGTTACAAATGAAATCAGAAATCCTATAAAAATAATCACATAAATATAATCACTGATCTTAAACGCAATAATCTGTGCTGTCATGGTTGTACCAATATTGGCACCAAAAATGATGGAAATTGCCTGTGGCAGATTCATCAGTCCCGCACTTACAAAACCGATTGCCATAACCGTTGTCGCACTACTGCTCTGCAATACCGCTGTTGTCAGCGCACCGGCAAGCACACCCAGAAGCGGATTCTTCGTCAGAAGTGCAAGAATGCTTTTCATTTTATCGCCCGCCGCCTTTTGCAGACATTCACTCATCATATTCATTCCATAGATAAAAACTGCCAGACCGCCAAGCAGTCCAAAAATGATCTGAATTTTCTCGTTCATGTTAATTCCTCTCTCAATTTACCCTGTGTTTGTTAATATTTTTTAAACTTACTTTTTACAATGATGTCTTCCCTTTCAGCTCATTTTCCATTTTATCTGTGGTCTATGCAATTCCAATCAAATCTATGTTAAGTTTAGGTTAAATTTTCTTTCTTCTATCATTTTTTCTTTTCCATGATCATAGTTATGTAAAATCGCATTAAAAAAGATTGTGCCTCTCCGGCACGCAGTGCCTTTTGTTTCATAGGAAGTTTCTTCGGAATTTCCTATGAAACAAAAAGAGAGTTACCCTCTTACAAATCTTCAAATTTGCAAAAGAATAACTCTCCTGTTCTATCTATAAATCTATCCAATCCCAAGCACACCATATCCAACTATTCCAAACACCGCCGCAAGAATGATCACCTTCGGTACTGACCAGTTCTTCTTCAATATCAGATAGAACATCACCACTCCGATCCCGCACCCAAACCAGTCAATCCTCGCATCCGGAAAATAATTTTCCTGCATCAGATCCAGAATCACCGCAAGGATCATTGCGATGCAGATCGGCTTGATCACATTTAACATACAGCTCATAATATCATTGCCACGGAACTTTGCGAAGCACACCGCTACGCCAAGCGTCAGCGTATAAGCTGGCATCAGCACGCCAATAACCGCTGCAATCCCACCCAGAACATCTGCCGTCTGCATCCCGGCAAAAGTCGCACAGTTAATCCCAAGCGGTCCCGGTGTCATTTCTGCGATAGCGATCAAGTTAGTCAGATCCTCCGCCGTCATCCACTGATTGACCTTCATCTCCTGCATAATAACCGGGATCATCGACATTCCGCCAAAGCTGGTAAATCCGATTTTTATAAACGCTGTAAAAAGTCTGAGATAGATCATGCCGTCTGTCCTCCTCTTGTCTTTTTCACCGCTCTTATAGAAAGCGCCAGTATCACTCCCGCTACGATCATCACCACATTACTGATATCCGTAAATACACAGAGCGCCAGTGCTAACGCACAGATCGTGATTGCTGATTTTCTGCGGAACGCTTCTTTCCCCAGTGAAAGTGCCGCACTTCCCATAATCGGAACTACCGCACAGCGGATTCCGCGAAGTGCCGCATAGCACCAGACATTACTTTTCAGCACCTTATAAAATGCAGTAACAAACGACAGGATCAGAACCGCCGGACAGGTCATTCCGAGTACTGCACAGACACCTCCGAACCAGCCACCTACATAATAACCAAACAGCATACTGATATTGGTGATCATAATTCCGGGAACTGACTTTCCAACTGCAACCATATCCAGCAGTTCCTCTTTTGTGATCAGCTTTCGTTTATCTACAAACTCCTGCTCCATCTGCGCCAGAATGCTCCATCCGCCTCCAAATGTAAAACATCCTATCTTAAAGAAAAATGCAAACAGCATCAGTCCATTTTTGATTCTCTCTTTACTCATCTCTTCTTCCTCCTGTTTCTTTACTTTATCATCTCTATTGACATTAGTAAAATATATGTTTTATTATTAAAAATATAGTTTAAACCTATGGAGGATTTTTTATGAACTGGAATCAGCTGCAATATGTCATCACCATTGCCGAAGAAAAAAGTATCACCAAAGCGGCGCAGAAGCTTTATATTTCCCAGCCTTCCCTTTCCTTAAGCATTCAGGCTCTGGAAAAAGAAACCGGAATCCCTCTTTTTGAGCGGAACCGTGGCGAGATGAAGCTTACCTATGCAGGCTCCCTTTTCTATGAATGGGCAATTTCTACCCTCCACTCTCATACCCAGTTGGAATGGAAGCTTGGTGATATCGTTTCCGGCTCCCGGACACTAATCCGGCTGGGTCTCAGTCCCCACCGAAGTGAACGGCTTCTGGCACCGGTTCTGGAACGCTTTTATTCCATGTATGAGAACTGTGATATCCAGATCATTGAGCAGCCGACCTATATCCTGCGGCAGATGCTGGAAGAGGACAAGCTGGATCTGATTCTCGATATTTCCAGCCCGGACACTATCAATTATGAGAGTGAGCTTCTGGTAAAGGAAAGTTTTGTCCTGGCAATCCCTGACTCTCTGTGTCCTTTTTCCGATCCATCACAAAAAGAGGAGGACATCTCTGCCACTCCCCAAATTCATTTGCCTGCGTTATCTGCAATTCCATTTATTCTGCTTTCAGAGGATCACGATCTCGGAAAGATCAGCCGCAAGATCTGCGAGACTGCCGCTTTCCATCCGAATATCCGCTGCATCTGTACCAGCAGTAATACTGCCTTTTCTCTTGCAAGACGAGGGATGGGTGCTACGTTTCTTCCGGAAATTTATGCACGAACAACTTCCTTTCCGAATATTCATTTCTTCACCCCGGATCACTTTCATGACACCAGGGACATCTGTGCTGTCTATCGGAAAAATATTTATCATCACGCACAGTTCCAGGCGCTTCTTGCTCTCCTCCGCGAGATCGTCCCGGCAATCTACAGGGCAGCTTAGTCTGCCCTGATCCGTACCTTAATTCTCTTATTTTCTGCCTCTTACTCTACATTTTTCAGTGCCTCATCCATCGGCACATGTTTAATCCTTCGATATTCTATCATTGCCACAACTGCATAGGTTCCGATCCCGATCAGGAACATTTCCACATAGATCTTCGGATCGATCCAAAGTGCGATCCATCCAGAAATACTCGTCAGCATCATTTCCCGGAACAGCACATTCATAACTGCTTTCTCAATCGGCAGGCTGAGAAGCAGACAGATGATCACCACGATAGTTGTCGACCAGATATAAAGCCTGCTGATCTCTCCATTGGTATATCCCAGGATCTTCGTCATGGAAATAGCCTGTGCATTTTTCTCAATAATGATCTTGGATAACAGATAGATCACAACCATATAAATACCGATTGCAAATGCGTTGACCATCCCCATCATATTTCCCATAGATACATCCAGCTGTCTCGAAATCTTTGTCAGTGCTTCCAGATCAAGCACCGAACCGATGTATTTTCCGTCAATATCCTTGATCTTCGAATTGGAAAAATATCCACTGAAATAATCGTTTCCCAGATCAAAGGTATCATTCAACTTCTCCTGTGGCATAAAGACACAGATTCCACCGCTGTATTTGTAGATTCCTTTAACCTTGAATGTATACTTTGTCTTTTCATATTTTTCTTTCAACGTGATCGAGTCGCCCGGCTTCAACAGAAACTTCTCTGCATAGGCACTGGAAATATAGACACCGTCACCGTCCTCCAGATCTGCATCGATATATTTACTGTCCGGTTTGATTCCATACAGGATCACTTCATCTGTCTTATATTTGCTTGGCAATGTTTCCAATGAGTAAGCGCTGAACGCTTCCGCATCTTCATTTTCCGTCTTTGTTCCATAAGAGAACTGTAAAAGCTCCAGCATACTGTCCAGTTTGTTTCCGCTCATCGCACTTACCGGAACCTCCAGCATATACTGGTATTTTGCAAGCATATTGCTCTGGATATCCTGCTGATAGTGCGAAAGTACTGACGGCAGCAAAAGTCCAAAGAACAAAAGCAGATTCGCAAATATGATTCCAATAAAAAGTACAATGTAATTGCTCATATTCTGGAAGATTACACGGAGCCGGAATCGATGGAAGATTCCAAGCTTCGGACTTAGCCGGACTGCTCTTTTCCGCCTGCTTCCAGAAAGATCTCTTCTCAGAAATTTCAGCGGTGAAAGCCTCAGCTTGTAACGAAGGATTCCATAGTTGACTACCAGCATGATCAGCACCGGAACTACCGTTGTCATCCAGAAAGCATCTGCATTCCATGCTGTCACATAGGTCGGCAGACTATAACTTCCATAATACATCCCCGCACATACCTTTTTCAGTGCTGTATAACCCAGAATATTTCCGATCACCGCACCGATCAGTGTGACGATCACCGGAAGTGCCATGTAATGTCCGATCAGTTCTTTTCTTGTATAACCGGAAGCCCGCAGAGTTCCGATCACGCCTGCTTCTTTCCGGATCGTATTGCTGATCGTGATTCCAAATACAAACGCCATAATCACAATGATCATATAGAGGAGCATTATGATCATTGCACGGTCACTCCCCATATCATCACCGGTAAATGTAATTGCCTGGTTCAGATACTGTGGCACAAATGACTCCAGAGTGACTTCTTCCCCTAGTGCTTCCATCAGATCTTCCGACATCTTTTTTTCCTGTTTTTCATTTTTCGGTGCTTTGTCATACACCCAGGAATAGCTGTACTGAAGCTTCTCCTGATTCAGAGATTCAAACTCTTCCGGTGTTACAACCGATACCCCGAATTTGATTGCATCAAACATGCTGTCATTATTGTTCTGGAACAGGCAGCTATAGTCAGACAGTGCCACAAATCCTGTGACTTTCCACTTTTGTGAACCACTTTTCAGTGTATCTCCGACAGAAATCTTATTATTGTCCGCATACATACGGTCAATTGCCATTTCTCCTGCTTTTTCAGGAAGCTTTCCTTCCATCAGGCACACCAGATTGATCTCTTCCCTGTTTTTGAAAATACGCATGGTACTTCCATTATCCAGTGCCTCTTCCAGATAAAAGTTTTCATACAGTGTCACACCATTTTTCTCGATGTTTTCCTGTTGTGCTTTGGTAATTTTTTTCTTTACCCGGAAATTTCCATCTTCAATCTTGTATTTCTCAAAGCCTTCATTATATGCTTTTATCATGCTTCCGTCAGCAACCAGAAAGCCGGATACAAACCCAATCGTTGCAATCATAAGGATCAGAACCACCAGGTATTTTCCAATTTCTCCCTTCAGTTCTCTCGGAAGCCGTTTTCTCAACGGACTCTTCATAACACGCGTCCTCCTTACCATTCCAGCTCACTTGCAGAAAGTTTATGCTCATTACAGTAATTTTTGCGGATCATTCCATCACGAAGTTTTACCACCCGGTCTGCCATATCCTTGATTGCATCGTTATGGGTAACCATAACAATGGTATTCCCATATTTCTGATTGACTGTTTCGATCAGCTTCAGAATTTCCTTGGATGTCTTATAATCCAGCGCACCGGTTGGCTCATCACAGAGCAGGATGTCCGGATTTTTGACAATTGCACGTCCAATCGCGGTTCTCTGCTGCTGTCCTCCGGAAAGCTGGTTCGGCAGCTTGTTCTGATGTTCATAAATACCCAGCGTTTGCATCAGCTCATCCACATCCAGCGGACGATTACTTAAATAAGCACCGATTTCAATATTTTCTCTAAGTGTCAGGTTTGGAATCAAATTGTACATCTGGAATATATAACCCAGATGCTTTCTCCGGTACAGGGACAGCTTCTTCTCTGTCATATCCTCCAGCTGTTCTCCATCAATCGTAATACTTCCTTCATCTGCCCCGTCAATACCGCCTATAATATTCAGAAGAGTCGATTTTCCGGAACCGGATGGTCCCAGAAGAACACAAAACTCTCCTCTTTCAATTTCCAGATCAAATCCTTTCAGAACATTTACCCGGCTGTCGCCTGTTCCAAACGACTTTTTGATCCCCTTAATCTCTAAAAACATTCCTCTACTCCTTCCTTTAGTTACTCACATCGTAGTAATGTTACATTTCATACACTAATGTTAGTTTAGGCTTACTTTTTTGTCAATATTTTAATTGTTATTTTTTCAAAAAGATATTGACAAATGGAAGGAAAATTTTTAAAATAATTATCTGTGTAATTTTATACCAAAATCTTTGTGGATTTTTCTGGATATCAAAATAGATATCTACTTTTCGCCACATAACTTGTTGCAGACAGCGGCAGTTATGTGGCTTTTTATGTATCGGGCTTCTGCCCTTTTTTACAGATTTTGTACCTTATGCTTTATATTTATCAGGAGGAATGTTTATGAACCAGACTTACATGAAAGAAAAACCGATTCTGCCGCTTCTGCTTTCCATGGCTCTGCCAATGGTGATCTCAATGATGGTCAACTCTCTTTATAATATTGTTGACAGCTATTTCGTTGCACAGATCAGTGAAGAAGCAATGACTGCTCTGTCCTTAGTCTACCCGATCCAAAATTTTATCACCTCAGTCGGTGTCGGCTTTGGAATCGGGATCAATGCTGCCATTGCCTTTTTCCTTGGCGCCCAGGATCAGAAAAAAGCGGATGCAGCTGCCACACAGGGACTTTTTCTCTCTGTCATCCACGGTATTGTTCTTACCGTAGTCACAATTGCCGTAATACCGCTATTTTTACAGATTTTTACAAAAGACGTAACCGTTATTCAGATGGGAAATGCCTACTCCCGGATCGCATTTGGATTTTCCATTGTAATCTCTCTTGAAATTACCTGGGAAAAAATTTTTCAGGCAGTCGGACGGATGCGCGTGTCCATGATCTGCATGATGAGCGGATGTATTTTCAATATCGTACTGGATCCACTTCTGATCTTCGGAATCGGACCGTTCCCGAAAATGGAAATTGAAGGAGCCGCACTTGCAACCGGTCTTGGTCAGGTTGTCACACTGGTACTGTACCTTGCCTTTTATTTTACCAGACCGCTTCCGGTGAAAATTCATAGAAGCTGCCACGTAGACCGTGCCATGGCCGGACGGCTTTACGCGGTTGGAATCCCTGCCACTTTGAATATGGCACTTCCATCCCTGCTTATCACCGCACTAAATGGGATTCTCTCCGCCTACTCCCAGGTTTACGTGGTGGTGCTCGGAATCTATTACAAGCTTCAGACCTTCCTGTATCTTCCGGCAAATGGAATCATCCAGGGAATGCGTCCGTTGATCGGATACAACTACGGTGCCGGTGAGACAAAGCGTGTCCACAGACTGTTTGCCGATACCCTTTATCTGAGTCTTGGGATCATGCTCTTTGGTACCGTTTACTGCCAGCTCTTCCCGGATTCACTGATCGCACTGTTCAGTTCTAATCCGGAAACCATTCAGGCAGGAGGAATGGCACTTCGGATTATCAGCCTCGGATTTTTAGTTTCTTCCGTGTCCATCACCAGCTCTGGTGCACTCGAAGGACTTGGAAAGGGAACACCGTCCCTGCTCATCTCACTGTGCAGATATACGATCATCATTATTCCGGCCGCATTTATCTTAAGCCGGATCTTCGGGGCTTCCGGAGTCTGGTACGCATTCGGAATTACCGAATTTGCAACTGCTGTGATCGCCTATATGACTTACCGGCGGGCAACCATAAAAAACTAGGCATATCTGCATCAAAAAGTTCTACTACTTTTTCTCTACAACAAAAAACCGTAAATCCGAATTTGCTCTTTACAATACTGCAAATCTCCGGATTTACGGTTTTTAATTTTCTCTTTATTTTACTTTTCCATCCCAGTCCGACTTTTTATTTGCAGACTATTCTTCTTCGCTGATAATATGTCTCGCAACATAAACACCACTTGCAGATGCATGGGACAGAGAATGTGTAACACCACTTCCGTCACCGATCACATACAGTCCCTTATGGCAGCTTTCCAGATTCTTATCGATCTCTACTTCCATATTGTAGAATTTTACTTCCACACCATAGAGAAGGGTATCGTCATTTGCTGTACCAGGTGCTACCTTATCCAGAGCATAGATCATCTCAATGATTCCATCCATGATTCGCTTTGGAAGAACCAGACTCAGATCACCAGGCGTTGCTGATAAGGTTGGTGTTACCAGACCTTCTTCAATACGCTTTTCTGTACTTCTTCTTCCACGTACCAGATCACCA
>OLQR01000475.1_pt1 | contig 31571 bp, 21 predicted proteins | sample 1671881 | NCBI WGS metagenome assembly OLQR01 (sample SAMEA3136623, study PRJEB25190) | human gut metagenome | biome: human gut; feature: human-associated habitat; material: faeces | place: Austria | collected 2013 | reverse complement strand
GTGCTGTGCCATAGGCGGCATCCTGCATTTGCAGCTTGACCTGTTGCTCGATGGCAGCCTTTTCCTGCTCCAGCTGTTCGATCTGATCAGAAAGCTCCTGCCGCTTATCCAACAGGTCGCGGATGGGATTCAGATCGGCAGTTTTGTTTCGATCATCTGCAGAGTACAGCTGATTGATCTGCTGTGTATCCCCCTCGCTTCCGGTAGGTACAGGTGGAATTTCGGGCATCACGTTGTATTTCCAGAAGTGCTCTTCCTTGGCAATGAGGTTGTTCAGAACTTCTTTGTCGGTTGTGATCTTGTGAATCACCAGCTCTTTCCCGAAAATCAGAGCAGCAATGTACCAGCAGTCAAAACCGCTGACAGCCAGATAGTGATTGACCTGAGCCATGTAATGTGCAGGGATTTTTCCATCAGCCCACTTGTCCGCAGAAAACGGCGAAACCGTTTTGCATTCCAGTCCTGCTTTCTGCCCGACAATCAAACGGTCAAAGTCCGCCAGAAGCAGTGGATGTTCCTCACTTTGGTAGATGGCATTTGCACGGCGTACCTTCAGACCGGTTGCTTCGGTGAAGCGTTGTGCGACATAATCTTCCAGATCGCGTCCCTGGCGCATAGCCTCATTATCGATGTTCTCAATAGTTTCGCTGTTTTTGTCGCAGTAAACCTGAAAAGCAGAACGATAGGGATTTACACCCAGAATGGCACCTGCATCGGTGCCGGTAATACCGCACTTGCGGTAGCGGAGCCAATCCTCTTTGGACAGGTTCAAAGTTGAAATCAATCTTTTCATGCGCTTTGCATCCTTTCTTTCATAATAGATTCGGCAAGAATGAAGTCGTATTCCACCAAGTCTTTCATGATCGTGGAAAAGTCGGCAGCTAACGAATGGCAAGAGCCAACCCACAGGTCATAAAGAAAATCCAGAATATTATTTTGCACCCTGAGATGGTTCCAGTAGCGCTCCTCCAGTCTGCCCTCGGATTCCAAAACAATAATGGCGGTGCTGATGGTACTTTTCATCGTGATCTCATAAGCCATGGTAACGCTGATTTCAGAAGCACTCTTCTCAACGTTGTCAAAAAATTCCGTGAATTCCTTGAAAATGCGGTTATTTACATCATTCATGGCTAGCTCCTTTATGCTGCTGCCAGCACCATCTTGTAAGCCTTGTCGATCATGGGGTTGCCCTCTGCGGTGCGCAGGAACAGGTTCTCGTTGTAGTTTTTGGTCTTGCGGAGAGGATCTGCGTGGGTGGCAAAATCGGAGACTGCGTTGATAAAGCGCCAACCGTTTTTGCCGACCCATTCCAGATCCGGTGCGTTGTAGTAGCGAGTCTTCAGTTCTTCCTGCAGGCGCAGATTATTCTTCCGCTGGCAATCGGACAGGTCCTCAGAAATCGGGAAAAACTCATTGATGAACTCCTGCATCTTGTGATCGGATAAATCGATGTGAGCCATCTCTTCGCCACGGTTGCCGAGTTCAATCATATAGTTGCTGGCCAGCTGCAGGGTCTCACGGGCATCCTGCACCCGCAGCAGAACATTTTCGGTGTGGCGCGCAGTCCAGCTGCGCTTTGCAGTATTCAGCGCGAGGTTCAGCGTGTTCTGGCAGACTACACGGATCGGAGTCATAGCCACTTTCACACCAGAACTTCCGTCATGACTGTTGAAGATTACAAGATATGGTACTACTTGATCTCCAGCGATAAGATATTTCCTCGGAAGCCTTGCCAACATCCAGACCTTCTTGCCGCCCTGCAAAGAACCGGCAGTTTCGTAAGTAACACCTTCACCCAACAGGTCATCCGTGAACTGAAATGCTTCTTCGTTCTGCACAATGCGGTAGCGGTCGGATACCACACCCAGAACAGCATCATCAGTGCTGCGGACATTTGCGCGATAGCCGGGGATCATAGCACCCGTGCCGGAATAGATATTGCGGCTTTCCACCTGCCAGTCCAGACCGGCTAGTTCCAAGGCTTCACGGCTTGCAGGGGCATCCATAATGATACGGCCAAGGCCGTGCCAAGGTGTCTCACGGACAGAGAACATCGTTTCAACATTTGCGGGCATAGTAAAATCTCCTTTTCAGTGTACTGTGATCAATTGTTGTTTTCCATTTCTTCAGCGATGCGGACGAGGACTTCCACCAAGACGGTGCCAACTTCTTTGACGATTTCGGACCAAAAGTTCATAATGCTTTCTCCTTTCTGCGCAGCTGCGCGTTAAAATACGATAGTAATAATGATAGTGATGGTGCGGAATAACAAAGTGCTCACCTCCAGACATAAAAATAGCCCCTGAGTCTTTCGACTCAGAGGCTTTGGATCATGATTATTATATCTGGGTGAAAAATGGAAATTTGAGAAAGCTAGAGAAGAATGCGATTCTTTCGAGTTTAGCATACTTCAGATGACATTGATTATTGTAGGGAGATAAATTGACTTTGTCTGAGTTTTGAAATACAATGTACTCTGAGAAGTTCTATATAGCCCAATTGACAGAGGAGATTAGAGTATGGCGGAGATAATTCAATCTATTCCAGAAGCAAGATTGCTGCTGGCTTCACTGCGTTCCGTAGGCTATAATGAGGAAACTGCAATTGCAGATATTATAGATAATTGCATTTCAGCTCAGGCTCATGAAATCAAAATCCAGTTTGACTGGGAAAAGAAACGAATTGTGATTTTGGATGACGGCATTGGGATGAGCGAAAAGAACTTAATTGAGAATATGCGTATAGGCTCTTCTGATCCAAGCAAAATCCGGGATGAAGGCGATTTGGGACGCTTTGGAATGGGGATGAAGACAGCTGCGTTCTCGCTTGGAAAAAAGCTGACGGTCATTACAAAATTTGGTGCGAAGGTAAGCAATGCCTCGTGGGATTTGGATCAAATTCCAACGATTGGCTGGAACTTAATTATTCGAGATGAAAATGAAATTGCAGAGTTCTCATCACAGATAGGCGAGCAAGGGACGATTGTTGTTATTGAAAATCTAGACCGTGTAATCGATATTGACGACGAAAAGAAGGCTAAAGACAAGTTTTATAGGATTGCAGCTAAAACGGAAAAACATTTGGCGCTTACATTTCATCGCTTTATTGAAGAAGATGGACTGGTTCTGAAACTCAACAACAACCCAATTAAGGCATGGAACCCATTTGTCCTAGAAAATGGTGCAACTCAAGAACTGTCGGAAGAATCTGTATTTTCAGATGACGGTTGCGTGAAAATGGTTATTCAGCCTTATGTTCTGCCGCATAAAACAAAGTTTGCATCAGATGATGAGTATCAGGCGGCTGGTGGTCCCAAAGGCTGGAATTACCATCAGGGGATCTATGTATATAGAAATAGGCGATTGATTATTTGCGGAACATGGTTTGATTATATTAAGAAGGAACCTGCATATAATTTGGCCCGCATTAAGATTGATATTACATCAGCCAGTGATGAGGAATGGAAAATTGACATCAAAAAATCCGCGGCCTCTCTGCCGAGTGATGTCAAGGAATTGGTTGAGAGAGAAATTGACCTTTGTACGGAAACGTCAGCGCGTGTGTACAACTCCCGCGGTAGTTATTCAAAATCTAATGTCAGTGCACCTAATTTGGATTATGTATGGGAACAGCGAAAGAAGAATGGCAGGTACTCTTTTCATATCAATCGAAAGCATGCACTTCTGAACAATATTAAGAAGCAGTTGGATGATCGGGGAAAAGAAACACTATCAGCATATCTCTCTTTGGTTGAAAACTTTGCACCATTTATGCAGTCTGGAGTTGCGGATTCTATGCAGAGGGGAAAAGCTGTTTCGGAACCTGATAAATCATCGTTGGAATATCAGCTGCAAATCAGAGAATTGACTGATATGATTCAAATTTTCTTATCGCAGGGCTTTGAAAAAGAAGAAATAAAGTCAACGCTACTGGGTATGGCTAATTATAGACATCTCCGTGAGGACATCATCAGACTGGTGGAGGAAGCGCAATGATTAATATTCCAAAAGACCTGAGTGATATTGAAGTGGGTCTATACAAGAGCGGATACGAGTATTGTGAGAAACTTGTAAAAGAAGAAAACATTGCGATTGCGGAAGCAGTTGAAAATACGGCAGATAGATTCAGTGGTCTGAAGATGATCGCTGATATCGAGTGCTTCAAAAAGTTTTTATTCAGTGAAGTGACTGCCTATACAGAGCCGTCTATTGGGGTACGTGACCCAAACCTTGAAGACAAGACTTGGTGGGATGAGCTTAAAAAGAAGCCTAAATTCAAGTCGGAATATTGGAGCCGTTACTATGATTATCTGCTGAAGAAACCTTCTTGGAGTATTACAGCAGTAAAAAATATTGATTCATCTACGGATGAGATTATGAATGCGTTGACTAATCCCAGAAAGGGCACAGCTGGTGAACGAATGGGGATGGTGTTCGGTTATGTCCAATCTGGCAAGACGGCGCATTATATCGGCATGATCAATAAGGCTTACGATGCAGGATACCGCATTGTGATTGTTTTATCTGGCATTCACAACAGCCTTCGCAGTCAAACACAGTCTCGTATCGATGAAGAAGTTCTTGGATATGAAACAAGTCTCGAATACATCGGAGACATGACACGGGAACGCAATGTGATAGGTGTTGGTATAGGTTCTCATAATCAGGTTGAAACTGTTGTTCAGTCTATTACAACGCGGGATGAAAAAGGTGATGTCAATAAAAAAACGGAAGGCGTATCCATGATGCCGCCACTTATGGTGGTTACCAAAAAGAATGCATCTGTTCTGCGTAAAATTTTGAGGTTTTTCCGTAAAAATCATTGCGCAGAGATTATAAACGGAAAAAAGAAAGTTCCAGCAAAATATCCGGCACTTATTATTGATGATGAGGCGGATCAGGCATCCATCAACACAAGGGAAAGCTACGATGACCAGGGAAAAGTTTTGGACGACTATAATCCGACGACAATCAATGGACTGATTCGGGAGTTGCTGGGCGTGTTTGAGTGCCGGTCTTATATCGGATACACTGCCACACCTTTTGCCAATATTTTTATTCCACCCCATATTGATGACGAGAAATATGGGACGGATTTGTTCCCGAGAGATTTTATTTACAGAGCACCAAGGGCAGACCAATATATTGGAGCAAGAGAGTTCTTTGGATTGGGAAACAATGAAGACATCCCTACGATGCCGCTTTATCGCGAAATTGTAGATGGAGCAAATTATCTCGGAAAGGGTACAAAATCTACCGATGCAGTCGGAGAGTTGCCCAAAGAACTTAAGCTGGCTGTAAAATATTTTATTCTTTCTACTGCGTTTAGAAATTGCAGGGGACAAAGAAGCAAGCCCAATACGATGTTGGTTCACATGGTTCGGTTTGTTGGACAACAGAATAAAATTAAACAAAAAATTCTGAAGTATTATAATGAAGAGATAGAAAACTATATTCGCTTTGGTGACGCTTCAATTGAAAACGAATTTAGATCCATTTGGGAAGAAGATTATGTCCCAACTACGGACAAGATGAGAGTACAGTTCAGCAAATATATGTCTGGATGCAATGATGTTAGTTGGGATAATATCTGGGCTGAAACGAGAAGGCTGATTGAGAATAAAGAAATCAGCGTGTACAGTGTTAACGGAAAGAGTGAAGATGTCCTTCTATATAAAAGTCATGAAGGAAAACCATTTAATGTCATTGTAATTGGCGGTGATAAGCTCTCCAGAGGATTGACATTGGAGGGACTGACTGTGAGCTATTTTACTCGCAGTTCTAATACATATGATGCTTTAATGCAGATGGGACGGTGGTTTGGGTTTCGTCCTGGATATCTGGATGCCTGTAGACTGTTTACAACCCCTATGCTTTATGCAAGTTTTTCTCATATTTCTATGGCGACAGAAGATCTTGCAGCACAATTTGATTTTATGAATAGTGTGGTTCAGACACCAAAGGATTTTGGGCTGCGGGTTGCATCTCACCCTACTTTGGAAATTACTGCTCGCAATAAACTAAGAACAGGTCAAGAATTTAAACGTGACTTTAGCTGTAAGCTAAGCCAGACTCGTGTATTTGATATTGATGGGGAGCAGTATGACAGAAACTTTGAAGCAGTCGAAGACCTTTTGCTTGCAATCAAGAGCTGCAGAGTCACTCAAGAACAGTACCAGAAAACTCATGGCGGCCGCAAAGCTCCTGGTAAACACTTCTTCTATCAAGATGTATCGGCTCATGATATTGCAAACTTCTTTGAGAGCTATGAGACTTCTAAAACCGCAACTAGAGCAAACAGTAAGTATATGGCAGACTATATCCGTACGATGAATGCGGATGGAATTGGCGGTGTTAAGACGTGGACGGTCTGCTTGATCAATGTCAGCGGTCATGGAAAGGCTTTTGACATTGCAGGGCTCAGAGTGGATGGAGGTATTTACAGAAAAGAAGGCTTTGGAGTGGATTCCTATGAGACTACTTGTTCTATTCACACCATGACATCTGCTGACCATGAGTACTTAGATTATGACAATGTTGCTTATGAAGAAGTCCGGGAACTAAAGGAAAAATATAAAAATGACTGCTCTAAAACAAAAGTTAATGAAATTATTCGAAGCGAAACAAGACCGTTTTCAAAGGGACTTTTAATTTTGTATCCAATTGGGGATGCAGGAAAACTGACTAAGACACAGGAAAATCATAAAGTGCCGTTTGGTTTTGCTGCGGTATTTCCTGACCGAAAGGGCAGGGGTGATCTTAAGTCCTATAGAATGAACGAGATTGCATTGGAGAAAGATATCGATGAGCTTTACGGCTGATATTTACAAAGAAATATTATCTGATGTAACTGCAGAAACAAAGCGCACTTTTCCATTCGCGATGCGTATGGTAAAATTCAATAATGGAATTATGGTTGTGTTTGCGGTTAATATTGCCACAAGAATGCGGTCGGCATTTTTATCTGTTGCATCAGAAGCGTCAAAAAATAGATTTCCCCGTTGGAAAGGTGTCGAAATTAATACGGCTGCTCTGCCGGCCTATGGGATTGATACACCTTTTGTTGTGCTCTCTCAGCTTCCCAATAGCGCTAGTGATATTTTTGAAATTGTGGTTGAGGATCTACGGAACCAGCTGAAAGCAGCAAAAAATAATGAGGAATCTTTAACTGTCATTATTAAAGTTTTAGCAAAGTGGAAGGAGTTTTTTACTGCTGATAAAGAGCTGATAATGTCGGAAATCCGCCAGCAGGGTCTTTATGGTGAACTGTTGTTTTTGAATGAATGCATGAATTTTCACGGGGCAGAGGCAGTGCTGCATTGGGCTGGCAGTGAGGATGAAACGCATGACTTCTATTTTGGTCCAAATGCAGTTGAAGTAAAAACAACATCTGTGCAGGCTCCTTATTTTGCAAGCATCAGCAGCGAATACCAGCTGGATAATGGAGATGTTCCAGGAAAACTTTTTCTACGGTTCTATGCGTTTCGCAAGAGTCATAGCGAGGGAGAAAAATTGCCGGAATTAATTGCGGAAATTCGAGGAAAACTGGGCGAAAACCTGTCTATGATGCAGAAGTTTAATGAAAAACTGAAAAAATATGGGTACTTTGATGAGGCAGAGGATAGCTATACTATTGGCTATTATCAGCGAGATAATTATTGCTTTGCTGTAAAAGACAGCTTCCCAAGAATCACAAAGGACGCTGTACCGCTGGGGGTTGCTGATCTTACATACCGAGTTAGCATAATGTCTTGCATGCCGTATGCTCAAGACACACAATTAGTGCTTGAGTTATTGAAAGGGGGAAGTTAATATGGTGAATGACAAAATACTTGAATTCTACAAGGAATTTCAAGACGAAGTTCTTACTTATGTGAAAGAAAACAGCCCGATTTCTACAAATACGGCTTTTAAGACCTTGTTTTTGTCCTACCTGACAGAAGCTGGAGAAACGCTCGTTTCAGACTGTATGCTGATGGATTTTAAAAAGGATAGTGAAAATATGAAGCTGGACGGGTATGCGTTCAGTGAATATTTCCGCTCACTTACATTACTAGTGAGCAAATATCAGGCTAAGCCGATTCCAGAAAAGATCAAAAAGACTGAGATTGATAAACTTCTGAAAAAAGTTTTGAAGTTTTATAAAACTTGTGGAACAAATGACTTTGAGGCCTTGGAAGAATCTAGTGATGGCTATCAGGCGTATAAGTTTATCAAAAGTCATAAGGCAGATATCGAGACGGTTAACATCATTTTGCTGACGAATGATGAGACAATTCAGTATATTCCGAACGATGTACATTACGGGAAAATAACGGTTCGGTTTGATGTCTGGGACATCGAGCGGTTATATCAAAGTGTACTTGGCGGGACCGCTGTGGAACGCCAGCTTGTTGTAAAGCTCAAAAAGAAGTATGGAGAATCTTTGCCGTTAATCAAGGTAAAAGGCGACAATGAGATATATGACTGCTATATTGGTGTCATTTCTGGGGAGCTTTTGGCACGGATATACGAAACTGAGGGCCAAGATCTGATTCAGAAAAATGTCCGTTCCTTTTTGCAGGCAATTGGAAAGGTTAACAAAGGAATTAAGGTATCATTAGCAAATGAACCTCAAATGTTTATGGCCTACAATAATGGAATTTCAACTATTGCAGAAAGCATTGCTGTTGATGAAGGCCGGAGCAGCGGGGATATCGTAAATATAACGGAGATTACAGGCTGGCAAATTGTAAATGGAGGTCAGACCACAGCGTCCATTTACAATGCTTATAAAGCGAAATTACCGCTGGAACAGGTAAATGTACAAATTAAGTTGTCTGTTATCAAGCAAAAAGATCGAGCAGAAGAGATTATACACAACATCTCTAAGTATGCAAACAGTCAGAATAAGATTAATATGTCTGACTTTAATGCTAATGATGCATATCATGTGAAGATGGAGCGCTTGTCCAGAGCAACGCCGATTCCTGTTGCTAAGGGAAAATCGACGGATTATTGGTTCTATGAGAGGGCTCGAGGTCAGTACTTAGTCGAATTGAACAGGCAGCCTACAGCGGCGGCTAAAAAAGAATTTAAGAGCCGTTGCCCGAAAAACCGCTGTATTTCAAAAACTGTAGCGGCAAAGTGTGTAATGACCTATCGTGGATATCCAGATATTGTGAGTAAGGGTTTGGAAACCAGCTTTATTTATTTTTCGGATATGGTCTCCAAGGGTGAAGTTCCGGAACCGTCTGAGCAGAGCTATATCGAAATGATTGCTAAGGTGATATTGTTCAATAGTTGCGATGAAATCATTAAAAATCTGAAATTTGGTGGTTTTAAAGCGCAGCAGGATTATTATACGGTAGCTTTGTTCGGAAAATACTACTCGGATTTGTTTGACCCTCTGGAAATTTGGAATAGACAGTCAATTAATGCGGAAACGGCAAAAACCATAGAAGAATTAGCCTACTTTGTGTGGAATCATTTCCAAAACCCCACAGTTCCAGGAGTGAACATAGGTCAGTGGTGCAAAAAAGAAGAATGCTGGGAATTGTTACAGGCAAGATATGAGAATGAATATAAACAGGGGTAAGGTCCATGTACAAGGTTGTTGACTTGTTTGCAGGAGCCGGCGGCCTAAGCTTGGGCTTTATGCAGACGAAAAAATATGATATAAAAGTTGCTTTTGAGAATAATCCTAATATGCAGGCAACATACAAGAAAAATCATGCGAGTGTTGACGTGAGAGGTGATGTGTGTTCGGCAAATTATGATGAAATTCGAGAAAAATATGGAAAAATAGATGTTGTTATAGGCGGACCGCCGTGTCAGGGTTTTTCAAATGCTAATCGTCAGAAAAACCATGCCATAAGTCAAAATAATATGCTGGTGAAGCAGTATATTAGAGCAATTCGTGAACTGCAGCCAGAAGCTTTTGTTATGGAAAATGTCAGTATGCTGCGCTCAGATGTGCATCGCTTTTATTTGGACGAAGCAGATAATGAACTGTTCAGCCAAGGGAAATATGATATTCACATGCAGAAAACAAAGATTGTGCTTTTGGATGGAGAATACAAATTTGATGGCGCGAAAATGATTGCAGAGTCTTTGTCGGCGATTACGGCAAATATTTGGCCAGAAGATTGCTACCTTGCATTAAATGTGGTTTATAAGGCGGCAAAGAATCCGAAAAAAATGCTCAAAGCATTGAAAAAGCATAAGAAAAAATTGCTGGAATATGCTGATGTATATTCAGAAAAAGATACGGATAATGATATAACTTGTCAGACATACAGAGCTTTTGATGCTGTAAAACAGTTTTTTGAAGGAAAAATAGAAACAGGTGCGCTGAAAAAAGAAATTGAGCCAGCGATTATGATTCAGAGAATGCTCAGCAAATCGAAAGAAATATTTGATAATCACCTTGTGGTTGACAAGTGTGATTATACAGAGGATGGAGATTTGGTCGCGCATATTAAGTCATACGCGGTATACGACTACATAAAGGCTATTCTCGGAAATGAAAAAGATGGTTATGAAATAAATCAGGATGTTCTCTGCGCGGTTGATTTCGGCGCACCGCAAAAGAGAAACCGGTTTATCGTAATTGGAATAAAAAAGGCTTTGACAAATACGGTGGAAATACCGAAAGGAAAATTCTCTGAAGAGAACTATCGAACGGTTCGGGATGCAATCGGTGACTTGCAGAAAGTTCAAACTGTAACTGAAGTAAAAGACGATATCGGAACTCCCTTGGAAAGTGTAGATGATATAAGTGAGCTTGGACGTTCTCTTCGTGACACAGACAAGCTGTATAACCACATTATTACTAATACAAGAGAAACCGCTATGGAGCGATTTAAGGCAATTAAGCAGGGAGAAAACTTCCATTCACTTGACGAAGCTTTGAAGGTTAATACTTATACGGATGCAAAACGTACACAGAATACAATATACTTGAGGCTTGCCTATGATCAGCCGAGCGGCACAGTGGTTAATGTTCGTAAGTCCATGTGGATTCATCCGGAGTTGAACCGAGCGGTAAGCGTAAGAGAAGCCGCGCGTCTGCAGACGTTTCCTGACAGCTTTGTTTTCTGTGGGACAAAGGATAAGCAGTATCAGCAGGTTGGGAATGCTGTGCCGCCAATCATGGCCAAAGCAATCGCAGAAAGTCTTGCAAAGCAGCTTGAACAGATCGAAGATCGGCTGGGGTCGATAAAAAATGGCTGATAATCATTCGAAAGAAGTCCGCAGTAAAAATATGTCGCATATTCGGAGTACTAACTCAAAACCGGAAGAGATTGTCAGAAAGTACTTGTTTTCGAAAGGCTTCCGATATCGAAAAAATCTTCGAAATCTGCCGGGATGTCCTGACATTGTGTTGCCCAAGTACCATACAGTAATTTTTGTAAATGGATGCTTTTGGCATAAGCATAACTGCGGTCGTTTTGTTTGGCCCTCCTCTAATGTTGAATATTGGATCCCCAAAATCAACAGAAATGTAGAGCGGGATGTGGAAAATCATAAGAAGCTCATAGATATGGGGTGGAAGGTGCTGATTGTTTGGGAATGCGAACTGAAAAAGAATATGCGTGAAAACCGTCTGGAAAAACTTTGCAATGAAATTAGATGATGACATATTAGGATTCAAGAAAAATGGAGAATATTATTAGGTCATTGTACGATGACGGTATTGAATATATTGAAGAAACTGTCCGTGAAATGTCATTGTACGCTCGTCAAATCTTTTTTGTTAATTGTATGAAGATAATCGATAAATCTTATTACGATTATGTGATGCTGAAAAGCGATGAATCAGCAAAATTTTTCTTTGAAATTTTAAGATATGCTTATCCGGTGTTAATTAAATATCTCTGGACAAAAGATTTTGAGTCAATCGTTGCAATGCCATTGGCCCATGCAGATGCAAATGAAATATACAGATGCAGAGTTTTTTTGTGCAGTTGTAAAGTTGTAGGGCAAACCGGATACGCACTTGATATGGAAAAATATGGGTATGTGTCTATTGATTCTAAGAATAATACCTGCATAATTAAATACCTTCACAACAATTGGTGGGTCGAATATTCTGAGGCAAAATGCACGGATTTCAATGAAAATCTAATATATTCACTAATACAACTGGACGACAGAGTTAAGACGTTGCAGGCGCAGTGGCCAATGATTCAAGAGGAGATGCGACCGCTGTGTTTTGTTTGGTTGAAGGAGTTTATGGGGTATACCTCAACTGCAAATATAGAAAAATATTTTGGAGATACGGCATACTATGATGCGATCCATAGCACGGAATGGAACTATTTTTCGGAACAAAGTAAATTCGACGGAATTGCTTATGGTAGCTTTATTAGTGCTATTATTGATTTGTCTGGTTATGCTGCAAAACATATTCATTTTGCAGGCCTTTTGCAATCGTCACATCCGGAACTGATTGCGGAAAATCTTTTCTATAATATTAAAATGGAGGATGATATAATTCAGCTGATTCAGGAAAATCGGAGGTGCTCAAAGAAGCAGGCACAGGTAATACTATCTAGTGTATCGATATCTTCTGATAATAGTGAACTGTACAATCTTGGACAGGTAAGCTGTGCACCACTAGTTAAAATATCAAGAAATCAATATCTGCAGTCAGTTGCAGGATCGTTATTTCATCCATTTTCGTTTTTACTGAGTTCATTACAGCAGAAATTTCCGAATGACTTCTCACAAAATATTAATAATAGAGAATCAATGTTTAGAGAAGAACTATATGAAACAGTAGGTGCAGAGTTTACTTGTATTGACCATAACATTGTAGTTAAATATGATGGTAAAGTCGTTACAGATATTGATGCAGCAATAGTGGATAAAAACAATGGTGAGATCGCGCTATTTCAACTTAAATGGCAAAATCAAACAGTGGATTCTGTTCGGTCGTTACATAGTAAGGCGCTGAATTATGAAAAAGAAACAATATATTGGGTTGAGAGCGTTGAGCGTTGGCTTGAACAAACATCAAAAGCAGATATTGCTGGACACTTGGGAAGTGGTATCAAAGAAAAAGATATTGACAAATCTAAAATCTTTCTTTTTGTTCTTGGACGGAATCATGGACACTATTCGGGAACACAATTAAAGGGCGAAAAAGTTGTATGGGTTCAATGGTTTCAGTTGCTGCAATATTTTTTAATGATGAAAATGATGCAAGAAAAATTTACGATTAAAGATTTATATGACGTACTGCCAAAAAACGCTCCAGCTAATGAAAATGTAAAACGGGAACCGCAGGAGTATAGTATTGGTCCTTACACAATTGTGGTTGAGGGTACCGATAACGAGGAATGATTAAGGGATTGTTCATTAAATAAATAATGTGATTTGGAGGCCCTCATGGAACCATCCAAAGCAACCAGTGTCAACAGCCGTGCGGAAGAACTGTTTGTTCAGTTGTTCTGTGAGGCGTTCGGTCCAGAAAAGACCGAAAATTTGCAGGTCCAGTACCCCTGCGTGGACATCTATGGTCGGCATCGCTATATCGACTTTGCGCTGGAATCGCCTGAATCCAAAATTGCAATCGAGATTGATGGTGAGACCTACCACAACCCCAGCAAGGTGTCCGAAAACAAATACGCTGATGACCTCCTGAAACAGAACAGCCTGATCTATGACAACTGGAAAGTCTACCGTTGGATTTACAGCCAGTTGGAAAAGCAACCGGAAAAGGTCAAGGACGAGCTGATTACATTTCTGGGCACCAGCCCCATGTTCAAGGCATTTGAAGCAGACCTGCCGGTGCAGATGGGAGGACAGACCATCGAGCTTCGGGACTACCAGCAGGAAGCCACCGAGAACCTGCAGAAGATGCGTGAGGACGGCAAGACCATTGCGCTGCTGTACCATGCAACCGGCGTAGGCAAAACCATCACGGCTGCAACGGACGCCAAGGCAGTGGGTGGGCGCACGCTGTTTCTGGTCAACGCCCTGAAGCTGGCATCTCAGGCAAAAGAGACCTTTGCTAAGGTCTGGCCGGAAGCGACTTTGGGAGAGTACACCGGAAGTCAGAAGGATATGACCCAGACGGTCATTTTGGCAACGGTGCAGAGTATCTCCAAGGATCTGGAAAAGTTCTCGCCTACGGATTTTGACTACCTGATCGTGGACGAATGTCACCATGCAGCAGCCAACACCTACCAGAAGATTTTCACCTACTTCCACCCGAAGTTTATTTTGAGTTTGACCGCTACCCCGGAACGCAGCGATGGCGAAGATATGCTGGAGCTGTTCCAGAACGTTGCCCACAAAATGGATCTCAAAACGGCTGTAGAGCGTGGCGTTCTGGTGCCGATTCGCTGCATCCGGGTCAAGACCAACATCGACCTGACCGATGTGCGGATCAATGGCATCAAATACAATTCGCAGGATCTGGAAAGCAAGCTGTTCATCCCGGAACGGAATCAGTTGATCGTTGACACTTATCTAAAGTACGTCAACGGCAAAAAGACAGTAATTTTCTGTGCCAGCGTAGACCATGCAGCCGAAATTGCAATGTTGCTGCGGGACAACGGTGTGAAGGCGGAAGCAGTTTCCGGGCGGGATCGTGTTGAGGTTCGGAAAAAATCCTGAAGGACTATGAAACCGGCTCGACCAATGTTCTTTGCGCCTGTGACCTTCTGAACGAAGGCTGGGACAGCCCGCATACCACGGTGCTGTTCATGGCGCGCCCGACCATGTCCAAAACAATCTATTTGCAGCAGCTTGGCCGTGGCACACGCCGCTGTCCGGGCAAAGAGGATCTGCTAGTGGTTGACTTTGTGGACAACGCTAATATGTTTAATATGCCCTACAGCCTGCACCGGGTACTGGACATTGCAAAATACCAGCCCATGGCGTATGTGCTGGCACCGGAGAACAAGCGCAAGCTGGATCAGGATATGCTGTTTCAGGGTGAAAAGCCGGAGGCGTGGCTGGATGTGCCAATCGATGTGTCTGACTATGAGATCATCGACCTTTTCAACTGGCAGAACAGCGTCAAGGATATGATCTCGCAGATCGAGTTCGTTCGGATGGTGGATGTGCAGTCCGAGACAGTGGAGCGTTACATCAAGGACGGAAAAGTCAAACCTGACCTTTCGATTCCCTTTGGTGATAAGCGGATGTTCCACTATTTCCGGGAGGAAAGCATCCGCAACATTGCGAAACAGTATGGCTGGGATCTCATTACGCCGCAGAATATGGCGGACAAGTTCATGAAGTTCATCGAAACGATGGACATGAGCTACTCCTACAAGCCGGTGCTGCTCAAAGCAATCTATGAGTATATGGACACCAGCGGCAGAGTCGCTCTGCCGGACGTGGTGGACTACTTCATCGACTTCTACGAGGACCGCAAGGCGCACGGGATGATCGCAGAGAAATCCACCAGCATTTATCAGAAGGGCGGTTATACCCGGAAGGATGTGGAGAAGAACATCCTCTCCAACCCCTTCAAGCGCTTTGAGGATATGCGATTCTTGATGCGCTGCAAGGACGTGGAGACTATCGAGGTGAACCCGATCATCTTCCGCAAGCTTACACGGGAAGATTGGCTGCATATTGTGGATGTCTGCGATAAGAGCCTTGAAAAATATTATTTGCGGCTCAAAAAATGATATGAACTTCGATAATTGACTGCGGGTGACGTGCATGATGAAAATAGTGAGAAATATGATCCGGTGTAAAAAGTGCAGGGATGTTATTGAAAGCTGCACTGTACATGATTTCAAATTTTGTTCTTGTGGATCGTGTGCAGTCGATGGCGGGCATGAGTATCTCCGTAGGTGTGGAAACCCGGAAGGCTGGGAAGAATGGTCTGAAACGAAGAGTGTAGATATTTGAAAATTAAGCTGAACACGATTTTCAAAGTCGAAGTTCAGCGGCAAGAAAAAAGCTCTTGGCCTTTAATAAAGAGGCCAAGAACTTTTTTACATCTTGTTTTGGAACATAAAAGAAGGTACAATAGTAGAAAAGAGAACGTGCATCAGTCAAATAAGGTGGTGGAGGCGATGGGCAAGGCAACAGTCTACTGCATTATGTACACGGAAAGATGTGTGGCACAGGTGAGTACGGCTGGTGAGTGTAAAATTTATATTGAAGATTTCATGCCCTATGGTCTAGTGCTGAAAGAATCGAATGACTTTGATACTCGAATCAATAATGTGATTAGCTTCCATTCATGGTGTGCATCTCGGCTGATACCACGTGACCGCACTTATGCAAAGGAAATCCTGAACAGCATTGGCACATCCCAGAGTGTTACGGATCGGGAGCGTGCACAGATTGCGCTTTCGTACCATTGCCTGTCTCTGCTGGATGTGTTCTGGGCAAAAGAAGAAAATGAGACTGTCCGATTTGAGGATATCAATCTCTACACACACTCTTTAAGCAATGCTCTTGTGGATATTGCACTGCGTGGGCATCAGATGGCTGTGACAAATGCCCATCTTTTGGCAAATGATTTGTCCACTGGTGGATGCTATCCTAAAGCGTGGGTGCGCAAGGATGATGGCTTCTATCTTTACAAAGATGGCGGACAAGATGCAGTCGAGCGTGAAGTGCTGGCAAGTAAAATCTGTCGATGCTTTGACTGCCATCAGGTTCTGTATGAGCAGGGGATGTTTGAGAACGAGCCGGTTTCCATCAGTAAAATCATGACCTCGCAGCGATATAGCCTTGTGACGTATGCAGCCTACGATGTCTACTGCACAAATCATGATTGGAACACGATGGATAAAATTCTGGAACTGGATGCTCAAGGATACTATATGATGAACATTCTGGATTATCTGGTGGGCAACACCGACCGCCATTGGGAAAACTGGGGTCTGTTGGTGGACAATGAGACGAATCAACCTATCCGGTTGCATGATCTGATGGACTTCAATCGGGCGTTTCAGCAGTATGACACGCTGGATGGTGCAAACTGCTTGACCGTTGGAAAGCGGAATTTGAGCCAGAGAGAGGCGGCTATGGAGGCAGTTGAGAAAACGACGATAAACAAAATTTGTGATATTGATATAGTCGATTTTGCAGGGCACAAAGAATGGGGTTATATGTTTCAAAAGAGAATGAGCAGTTTGTTAATAAAGAGTATATGACTTCAAAACAATGTTGAATTGATGAATTCTATGAAAGACTATATAGAATAAGAATGGGAGGTGTACAAAATGTATGAGAGATTTGCTCAAGAGAATAAAGTGGCAAATGAAATTATGTTTTTGCGAAAAGGTGGAAGTATTGACCAAGCAATTTCGATGTGCCTTGAAGCTATTGAAAAGTTTCCAGATAACAATTTCTTTTGCAAAATTCTTGGCGATATGTACTTCCAACAAGGGGACTATGCTAAGGCAGCAAATGCATATCTTGATGATTTAAAAAAAATGAGAGGAACCCCAAAGTTATTTCGGACATTCCAAACATTTTATCAAAAGCTTCTGGATAAAGTTGATGATGTCTTTTTGGTTGAATATAAAGGAAGAATTTGGAACGCAATAGAAGCTGGAGAGTTTTCGGAAGATATAGAAAAATGTTGTATTGAGTTTTTTGGAGAAGGTCTTATCGCGGATTCGAAACTACTACAAACTTTGAAAGAATCGGATAGTGCTAAATTTTCTAGAAAAGTCAAAAGTGATTTTAGAAAATGGTGTAAGGCGAAAGATGGAAAATCGATTGAAGCTTTGATTGGGTATCGAATAAAAAGTGAACATCATAAAGAAAGCATCGAAATAGATCATGAAATATTTCGATACCTTGAAAAAGAGAAAAGATACCAAGAAGCTCTTATTGTTGCACAAAAGATCAATCAGCCTATTGTAAATAAGGCTACAATATGTTCTATACTGCGAATCTGCCGTAATTTGGATGATTATTCAGTTGCGGAAAAAATTTTCCCTTTTGACGAGGAATTTATTTCAGGATCAGATTTTAATGTTCAGTATGAGTTGGTGTATTATTATCAAAAAACACAAGAACCAGAAAAGTTAAGTCTTGTATTAAAGAAAATGAACCAGAGCGCGACAAGGAGCATTCCTATAGCTCAAACGCTGTATAATTTTTACTTGTCGTTAAATATGTTCGATGAAGCTCAAGCTGTTTATGAACGTATCCCTAAAATGAAGTCTAAGCGGCAACGGGATTTTGGGCGCTCAATAGAACAAAAAGAATCAGATCATGTTGTTTGGCAGAAACTAAAAGATCTGGTTTCAGAGCAAGAACACAATAGGCAGATGATTGCATTAAGAGATTTGTTGAAAGGATTTTCTCATGAGTTGGGACAACCGATTACCAACATACGTTATGAAGTTCAACTTCTTCAAATGAAGCTGGATATACGTACAGTTGAAAAAGAAGAATTATATAGCGTTATTGATAATATACTTAATCAGACTACTAGAATTGGAACATTATTATCAAGATTTGGACCAATTGTATCACAAAAAAATCTATATGAGGATTTTTGCGTAGTAGATTGTATAAAAGGCGTTTTTGATGATCTTCAAACAAGGCTTCGACAACAAGATATACAATATTCTGTTAAGGGAAGCGATAATATTAGCTTGTATGGAGATCGGCTGCAATTTACTCAGGTCTTCTATAACCTGATTTTAAATTCAATGCAAGCTATGCAAAAGTCAGGAAAGATAGACGTTACTGTAAAAAAGGATGGTTCGGGCAAAATTTCAATTAGCTTTATGGATGACGGTCCGGGTATACCAAAAGAAAATCAAAAGAAAATCTTTGAACCGTTTTTCTCAACAAAAGATCCGACATCGGGAAATGGCGGTGAGGGACTTGGTTTATTTATCGTATGGAATGTTTTAAAAATATTCAATGGCATTATTTATGTCGATTCTCATTATAAAAATGGTGCTAAATTTAACATTCTTATAACACCACAAGGAGGAAGCCAAAGTGAGCAAAGTATTGATAATTGAAGATGAACTTAGTACAGCACGTCCAGTACAGGAAGCCCTTAAAATAAACGGTATAGATGCAGAAATTGCGCAGAATGGTTTGCAGGGATTGGAAATGCTGAAACAGGACAATTATGATTTGGTTTTGCTTGATTTAAAGATGCCAGGACTGTCTGGCGAAGAAGTGCTCAAAGAAATTCGCAAAGCTGACCCATTTATAGATGTTGTTATTTATACGAACTATAGCGAATTTTCTGATTTGAAAAAGCTTACAAATATAGGAATTGATGGATACATAAATAAAGGAGCAACAGCAGATTTAAAGGAATTGGTAAATACAATTAAGCAAAAACTGGCACCTTTGGACAGTGAAATTATTGCCAAAATGATGCAAGATGTTCCTCAAGATGAAGATGGATTGTAAGATGGAAATGGAATATTTGCTGGACACAAATGCGTATTTTAACTTTCTAAATGAATTGTCAAATTCGATTCCGAGCGAAAGAAAAAATGAAATTTTAGGACTTAATACAAGAAGATTTTATATCTCAGAAATTACGAGCATAGAAATAATTTCAGCCCTTGGAAAATATGCAAGAGGAAATAGTGGAGGCAGTCAAAAGTGTAATTGTATAATTGATCCAAATGGAACAATCTGCAACAACCAACGTTTTACAGTGAAGAGAAATCCTTGGCAAAAAAGAAGAATAAAGGCATGGCTAAAAATGATAGAGGAAACCCAGTCAGGAAAATCAAATCTTTTTAATGTTGAATTGATTTCACTTGATAGAGAAACTCTAGAGATAGCCAATAAGATTATTTTGTATTCCCTTTCTCATAATTTTGGTTCGATGGATGCTGTAATAGCCGCAACAGCAAAGAAAAAAATATTATCTGGTGAACAGGTAACGGTAGTAACATCAGATAAAGCACTCAAAGCTTGCCTGTCAAAATGTGATATTCCGATATTTGACATATATAAATAATTATGGAAGGGATAAGCGTATAATAACTTTGATTACATTATTCTGAAAATGTCGTTTGTAGCAGATCTGTAGCAAATCGAGCCTATTTAACGAATCAACGTTCCAAAAACCGAAAAGTCATCATGCATCACACGCAGGGGGGCTGGGGTTCGAGTCCCTAATTCTCCACCATACAGTTCGTACTCGAACCCGATTCTTTATGAAAAAGGGTTCGGGTGCGTTTTTTGTTTATCGGAAGTTTGCGTTTGCGACAGCAACAAACACCCCAGTGGGGTGTTTGAGCAACAGAATAGGCTACCAGGAAATCCCAAGTCGTATGACGTGGAATTTTTTGTTTCGATCAAGGACTCGAATGGCATCTACGTAAAAAATCCATAGCAAATGAGCCGGAAGCCTTCTGTAGATCAGAGGCTTCCGGCTCACTGCATATTCATGATAAAAGCAAAATTCCTGCCACCAGTACCATGTTGCAGGCAAAAAAACAGTGCGGGCAGTGCATCCACAAGGGCCGGCGAAAGAGTGAAATCGTCCGGGACAGGATCGTTTTGATTCATGTGATCGACCTTTGCATTTCTCCACGCAGCGCCGGAGAGACCTTTCTTGCTGAATTTCTGAAAAAGAGCAGCGCTTTTGCGCAAGATCGTCAATGCATTCTGCAGCAGGTCACGGGTCAATATCCAGCTCACGCAGAAGCAGTTGGAGGGCGGGCGAGATGTTCTCGCGGTTCCACACGGCCCAAGCGGGAACGGTATCGTTTTCCAGCGGGATAAAAGTGAGGTTTTTGTTGGCGGGCAGCTGAGCCAGCACCGGCTCGGCAAGGATGGTATAGCCGCCGTAGAAAGCCAGCTGCAGCATCAACTCCTCCATGGAATACGCAAATTTGATGTTCTGAGGGTCGCTGCCGTGGCGGGTGAGGACCTGCGCAAACTGGTTCCACAGCTCCCGGTCCATGGCGGGCACATAATATTGTTCGCTGGCAAGCTGGCTGCGGTGCAGGGACGCATAGCTGGACAGGTGGCTCTGGCGGTTGAGCACTACGTACTGGCGCAGCTGGCCTACTTGAGCACGCAGCAGGGAGGGGGTATCCTCCAGCGGGACCAGCTCCAGCTGCAGGGCAAAGTCCAGCTTTTTCTGCTGCAGACGTTTTTTCAGGGTGGGAAAATCCACCAGATGAAAGTGCAGCGGAATGGCAGGGTGTTGCTCCTTGAACAGCAGCAGCTTTTCCAGAATGGGCAGGTTTTCCATGCCGCTCATCATGCCGATCTCAAGCGGGGTGCTGCACTCGGCAGCAGCGGCGCGGGTGCGGCGGGCGGCATCCTCCGCAAGGTCGGTGATGCGCACCGCATACTCGTAGAATACCTGCCCGGCACTGGTAAGCGCCACCGAGTGCCGTGTGCGCTGAAACAGCTCAGTTTCAAGTTCTTCTTCTAGCAGCTTGATCTGCTGGCTGACTGCCGTTTGGGAAACATAGTGCTGCTGTGCCGCGTTGGAAAAGCTCAAATTCTGTGCCACCGCAATAAAATATCGCATCTGCTGCAGGGTCATGACCGGCTCCTTTTTCTCTTGAAAAATTGCTTATAACTTTTACTTCTGATTATAAGAAGAAAGCAATATTTTTCAAGTGCGAGATATTGTGATAGAATTAACAACCGAAAGGGGCACACGACCCCGCACATTGAGAAGAAAGAGAAAAACGAAAGGAATCACCAAGATGAAAAAGATCTCGCGCAAAAGCTTTCTGAAGCTGGCTTCTGCTGCTGCCATGAGCGGCATCACCGCCGGTGCACTGGCTGCCTGCAATGCTGCTTCCGGCAGCACGGCTGCATCTTCTGCCGCTGCAAAGTACACCCCGGGCACCTACACTGCCACGGCCAAGGGCATGAGCGATATCACCATGACCGCCACCTTCAGCGAGACAGCCATTACTGACATCCAGCTGGATCTGTCCGGTGAGACCGACTCCATTGGTCAGGCCGCAAAGGATGACCTGATCAAGCAGCTGTTGGAAGCTCAGAACAGCACCATCGACGGCGTGTCCGGTGCAACCATTACCAGCGATGCTGTGAAGCAGTGCATGAACGACTGCATCACACAGGCCATGGGCGGCACTGCAGTGTCTGCCCCGGAAGCTTCTGAGCAGGCTGCCAGCTGGCGCACCGCCCCGGAAGCCATCCCGGACAGTGAGATCACCAAGACCTACGATGTTGACGTTGCCATCATCGGTATGGGCTATGCCGGCCTGAGCTGCTACCGTGAGCTGGCCGAAGAGGGCAAGAACGTTCTGGTGCTGGAAGCCATGCCCCGCGAAAGCTGGTGGACGGTCGGCCACGATATCGGCCACATCAACTCGGACTACCTGCTGAGCCACGGTGTGCCCAAGGTGGACGAAGTGGAGTTTGTGAACAACTGGATGATGCAGACCCACGGCAAGGCAAACACCGCACTGGTGATGAAGTTTGCCAAGAACAGTGGCAGCACTGTGGACTGGTGGCTGGACAAAATCAACCCGGACACGCTGGCTAAGACCCGCATCCAGTTCTGGCCGGACAACGAGTACACCGTGCACCAGCTGAACAACGGCATGCACTACTACACCGGCACGCTGGAATGGTGGGAGAACTACTGGGAGAACCCCGCCAGCGGCGAGAAGAACAACAACACCGCCGGTCAGCTGGAGCTGAAGGACCTGAGCTGGGACAACTACAATTATGTGGAGGAGAATTTCTCTGACAATGCCACCGCTCTGTTTGGCACCAAGGGTGTGCAGCTGGTAATGGACGGTGCAAAGGTCACCGGCGTGATCGCACAGGACGGCGACGGCAATTACCTCAAGATCAACGCTAAGAATGGCGTTGTGCTGGCAGGCGGCGGCTTTGGCGGCAACAAGGAAATGATGGACGATCTGCTGCCGGACATCAAGCGTCTGTTCACCAAGGATGAGGACTTCTTTGCTCCCTTTGGCCGCGACGGCTCCACTATCCAGATGGGTGTGTGGGCAGGCGGCCGTCTGGAGGGCGACATCTCCACCATGAACTTCGACTCCATGGCCGTGCCCGACTATCTGCCCGGCCCCCTGTGGGTGGACGAGAATGGCCAGCGCTTCCAGAACGAAGCCTTTGCCGGCCCGGAGATCAACGGCTTCTTCATGGCACGTGCAAAGCGCGGCAATATCACCTCCATCTACGACAGCACCTATGAGACCCAGATCCTGCGCGGCTTCCCCGGCCATCAGGCATTCGAGTACGACATGCCCGCTGTGGTGGAAGCCATGAAGGGCAACTTTGAGGCCGCAAAGGCTGCTGGTGCCGAGGGCGACAACGGCTGGTACTGCGCCGACACCATCGAGCAGCTGGCTGAGTACATCGGTGTGGAGCCTGCAGCCCTTTCCGCTACTGTGGAGCAGTACAATAAGGTTTGCGCCGAGGGCTACGACAGCGACTTTGCCAAGGACCCGCACTTCCTGAATGCAGTTGCAAAGGCTCCCTTCTACGCCCATGTCACCACCCCGAGTCTGGGCTTTGCACTGGTGACCACCGGCGGCTTTGTGACCACCAATGACCAGCAGGTGCTGAACGAGGATTATCAGCCCATCGAGGGCCTGTACGCTTCCGGCAACACCTGCGGTATGCGCTTCGGTCCCGAGTATATCACCCCGATCCCCGGTGTGAGCATTGGTATGTGCCTGACGCTGGGCCGCGAACTGGGCAAATACCTGGCTGCAAAGTAAGCAGCTGCCTTCGTCAAGGCCTGATCGGCTGCAGTAAAGCCCCATAAGCAATAAAAGATCCCGTCCACTTCTGGGTGAACGGGATCTTTTTTGCGTATCAGACAGGAAAAAGCGGCTCAGAGGTCGCTTTTCTCCTGCCCCAGATTATCGGATTCCAGGACGACACAAACTATGTTGCCATTGGCGGCGTAACGCCGGAGAACATCCCGGAGTTCCGCAAGGCGGGCTGCCTTGGCGTGGGCCTTGCCAGCAGCCTGATGCCGAAGGACAAGGCCGCCGCCCGCGACTGGGATGCCTGCGCGGAATACGTGCACATGCTGCTTACAAAAGCCAAAGGCGAATAAACCGCAGAAACAGCAAGACCGCTCACCCGAAAAGATGAGCGGTCTTTTGTTGTGTGATGGGATGGCATTGCCGCCGACTCTTTAGACCATGGCTTCGCGTCATCCTGCCGGAGCAGTCGGTGCCGATGCCGTTCTGCTTTGTCTGCTGCGTGAACCACTTTCACTCCTGAAATGAACTGCATGAAAAATCAGAAGGCCCCATTCTATTGACTTTGCCTTTGCAGGGGAGTATACTCCATGTCACCAAGAATATTACGGCTATGACGAGAAAAAGTACCCGGAAGGAATGCTGCAGAGAGCTGCCGGTTGGTGCAAGGCAGTGCAGGGCATCCGTGGGAAGATCCTCTCCGAGCTTTTCGGCTGAATGGGCGGTGTGCGCCCCAGTAAGCAGGAACGGCAGGCCCCCGTTATCACGGGCCGCGCGTTGTTGGACGTGCACTGAGTGGTCAGCGTTGTGCTGGCAATAAGAGTGGTACCGCAGAGGATATTACACGCCTTTGTCTCTTACAGACCGTAGGGGACAAGGGCGTTTTGTTTTGCGGATGCTTTTGTCCCAAAGCATGTCAGAAGGAAAAGGAGAAACAATTATGAAAACACTGGAAAAAGTAAGCGACTTTGTGGGCAAGTACATGGCCGCCATCGTTATTGTGGTGGCCGCGGGTGCCCTGTTCTTCCCCGGCCCGTTCAGCGTGGTAAAGACGGCGTGGGTCAATAACCTGCTGGGCATCGTGATGTTCGGCATGGGCCTTACCCTGAAGCCGGAGGACTTCAAGGTGGTGTTCAGCCGCCCGAAGGATGTGATCGTGGGCTGCGTTGCACAGTTCACCCTCATGCCGTTTCTGGCATGGGCGCTCACGCAGGTGTTCCACCTGCCCACCGAGCTGGCCATTGGCGTGATTCTGGTTGGCACCTGCCCCGGCGGCACCTCTTCCAACGTGATGACCTACCTTTCCAAGGGCGACGTTGCACTGTCCGTTGGCATGACCGCTGTTTCCACCGTGCTGGCTCCGTTCCTCACCCCGCTGCTCACCCTGCTGTACGCTGGCCAGCGTGTTGACGTGAACCCCATGAGCATGTTCATGTCCATCGTCAAGGTGGTGCTGGTGCCCATCGCACTGGGCTTTGTGGTCAATCACTTCTTCCATAAGTTCACCGAGGAAGCCGTCCGCGTGCTGCCTTTGGTCTCCACTACCGCCATCGTGCTGATCATCTGCGCCGTGGTCTCCGCCAACAGCGCCAAGATCATGACCAGCGGTCTGCTGATCCTTGTGGTGGTCATCCTGCACAATGTGCTGGGCTACCTCACCGGCTTTGGCGTGGGCAAGCTGCTCAAGCTGGACTCCACCAAGTGCCGCGCGATCTCCATCGAGGTGGGTATGCAGAACTCCGGCCTTGCAACCAGTCTGGCCGCCGCACACTTTGCACAGTATCCGCTGGCTACCATTCCCGGCGCTGTGTTCTCCGTGTGGCATAACATTTCCGGTGCGATCCTCGCCAACTTCTTTGCCCGCACAGCAGAGAAGAAGGATTGATCTTTCATAACACAGCAAAGCCCCCGGCAGGCGCAAACCTGCCGGGGGCTTTGCTGTGCCTGCGGGCCGGACATCTGCAACAAAACCGGCACAAATGGTGCTTTTCACGCTGCTTTTAGGGCGATTCACGCAGGTTTGCTTCCAAAATCCGGTAAAGTGTGGGATAATCAAGATACTGTAATATATACCCCCCCCCGTAAAAATGCGAGGGGAAAAAAGGAGGTTATACCATGAAACAAGGCAAACTTATCCGGCGTGCAGTATCGGCGGCGCTGGCCGGATGCATGATGTTCACCCTTTCCGCTCCGGCGCTGGCCGAAAGCACCGATGCGCTGATGCAGTTGAGCACCGCTGCCAAAAGCGCGGTGAGCGTGCTGGACGCGGAAAATGGTGACATAGTTAACTACGGTATTACTGTTACACACGGCAAAAAGGCAATACCTGTTACCAGCGCAAACTGCGACAATATTCTTGGTGACAGTAGTGACAGTACCCTCAGCTATGATCCGGCTGCCAAAAAGCTGACCTCAAATGGAACCATCTACGGACTCCTGTCTATCAATGCACCGGGCGTGGATGTAGAGCTGAATGGCAAGTATTTTGCATTGCAGGATAGCGGACTTAACGGTATCCTGACAATTGAAAATGCGAATGATGTGACGGTTTCCAGTCAGAAATTTGCAGCGGTTCAGAGCGATGTAAATGTTACCTGCACCGGGAAGCTGACCGTTATAACGAATGACAGTTCTTGGGCGGCTATTGGCAGAAACCTTACCGTACACAGCGCGGCAAGTGTGCAGATCGAAAGCGAGGGCGATTCTGCGGTCGGTGGCGATGTGAAAATTGAATGTGCCTGCCCGGCGACCTTTTTTAAAAAGAACCAAAACGGCAGAATTGCACAGAGCATTACCTACGCTGGTGATTATGGTTACTACACCGATGATACAGCAGATACTGCAATTGACCCGAATGTTATGCCCATCCCAGTAGAAACGGCAAAGTATGTGCGCATTGCGCCGAAAATGCGCTACGACATCAATACTGCAGAAGATGCAGCCATCAAGCTGCAGGGGCAGAGTACAGAACTGAAGACTGCCTTTGCGGGCGAAGAGGTCACCGTGACCGCAGCAGGCAGAGAAAACGCAGAGTTTACCGGCTGGACTGCTGAGGGCATCACGCTTACAGATAAGCAGAAGGTGAACCCCACAGTCACCTTTACCATGCCGGACAATAACGTGACTCTGACCCCGAATTACAATGTTGTACAGGATTATGGCCTTGAGGTGGGCAGCGAGAACACTACACCAACCCGCGTTACCAGCAAAAACTATGAAGACATTTTAGGAAATGGTGTGCTGAGTTACGACCCGACCACCCAAACGTTGAAGTCGAATGGCAGAATAAAGCGCTCGTCTCTGAAAATCAACGCACCCGGCAAGGATATAAATCTAGATGGTAAAGATCAGATTGCTGTGGCTGCAAAGTTGATTGTGGAGAATGCACATAATGTGAAGGTCAGCAGTGATAAGTATGCTGCGATTTTCGCCAGAGATGATACCAGCACGATCAACTGCACCGGCGAGGTGGATATCAGCGGCGGATTCATGGCCGTGAACGGAAGCCTGAATATTATAAATTCCAGCAAAGTAAACATTTATACAAACTGTGCAGCTGCGGTGAATTACGATGCGACTATCACCAGCAAGGGTGACGTGACCATTGAGAGTACCGATGGTAGAGCGGCGAAAAACCTGACGATCGACAAGGCTGATAATGTTACTGTTATAATCAAGGACACACAAGCGATTTCCGAAAACACCAAGATCACGGCTTCCGGCACTGTGATCCTGAAGAATACCGCAGAGGGTGGCCCTGTGGGCACTGTTGACTTTACACAGGCAGACGGCAAAAAATACGTCTACTATACCAGCGAAGCCGAGGATGCAAAGCTGATCGACCCGCGCATCCATCCGCTTGCAGAAGCGGCAGGAAGCAGCTACCTGCGCATTGAGCCGAGGGAGACTTACTACAGCATTACCGTTGCGAACGGCACCGCGCAGGTGGGCGACGACACCACCGGCCAGATTACTACCGCCTTTGAGGGCGAAATGGTCACCGTCAAGGCCAACGAACCCACCGATGAGGATGCCGCCAAGGGCGTGAAGTTCCACCACTGGAAGGTTGAAGAGGGAAACATCAGCGTTGACCCGACTGCGGGCAGTCTGGGTTCTGCGACTGAAGCAGGCACCGCAGAGATCAGCTTTGATATGCCCAAAGGCGATGTGAAGCTGACCGCCGTTTACAGCATCCCCGCTTCCGTGCTGAGGAGTACCGTTACTGTTGAGGGCGGCACGGCAAAGTCCACTCTGGGCGAGGGCAGCGATATCCCCGCAGAGATTGGCACCGAGGTGAAGATCACAGCTACCCCATATGATGCCGAGAAATACCCCGGCATGGAGTTCGTGGAATGGGAGATCAAGTACCCCGATAGCTTCTACGAGAAATTCCCCGATGGCATTCCGGAAAATCTGCAGCTCAAGCTGGACAATGCCAAGAGCGCGACCACGACGTTTGAGATGCCCGTTTACCCGGTCAAACTGATCGCTCACTGGTCGGCAAGCCCGGTGGCCAAGCCTGACCCGGACGAACCTATTGATGAAGACTTCGGCGTAGAACCTGCACCCATGGATACCACGGGCGGTGCAATTGCCGCCGTAGCCATCGGCGGCGCAGCAGTTTGGGGCGGCTACGAGATCGCCACCCGCGTGATTCTGAACGGCCTCCTGCCCGAGGGCGCAGCCATCCCCGCAAACCGCGGCCAGCTGGCACTGCTCATCTGGACTGAGAAGGGCAAGCCCGAACCCGCCGCACAGCCCGCCTTTGCAGACATCACCGATGCCGAGCAGGCCAAGGCCGCTCAGTGGTGCGTGGAGCAGGGTCTGCTGGATGCACGGGAAGGCAAGTTTGAATCGGACGGCTGGATGCCCAAGTTCAAGACCATTGAGATCTGGAACAAGGCGTTCCCCAAAAAGTAACCTCTGAGCGCTTCCTCCGTAAAGCCTCAGAATGACAGATCCCCCCGATACCGGATACCCGGTATCGGGGGGATTTTTTGCGCAGGCACGCGTGGCATTGGCGGTGGCAATCATCTCCGACATTTCAATGATCCAGTGACCTTGCAGTTTGCGCGAAACAAAAATACTCCGGCAACTTTCCAACCAAGAGAAAGTTACCGGAGTATTCCGCTTTACTTATTTGTTTTTACCAGCAGTGCCTGATACGGCTCCAGTTCCACATCCGCCAGCCAGACGGAAGTGCCCTCCGGGGTGTGATACTCGCCGCCCAGAGCGTCCAGACTTGCCCCTGCCGGGTACTCGGTAAAGTTGAACAGCCCCACCAGCGTTTCCTCGCCGCGCTTGCGTACCAGCGCCAGTACGCCGGGGTTGTGGCTGTCCCATGTGGTCACCCATGCATCCGGGGCAAAGCAGGGGTCTGCCCGCATTTGGCGCAGCTGCTCCATGCCCTGCCACAACTTGTTTTGCAGCGTGCCCTTCCGGGTGCGCTGTTTGGCATCCTCCCAGTTGAATTTGCTGCGGTGCAGATTGCGGCTGTCCTCCACACGGTCAGGGTCGTTTTTGTAATCCCAGCCATTGAGCTGTGCAATTTCATCGCCGCAGTTCAGCATGGGGAAGCCCTGCAAAAACGCCATAGCAGTGTGCAGCAAAAGGTCACGCTTTACGGCGTAGTCCAGTGCGGTCTTATCGTCCTTTTCCAGTGCCTGCTCGATACCGCACAGGCTGGCGGTGGTGCCGCAGCTTCGGGCATCGCCGGTGGCAGGGTCGTAGTTGTACAGCTCGCCCTTTGCCCAGCTGCCGGGGAAATTGCCCTCGTAGAAGTGGTACAGGTATTCCTTGTGCTTCTGCGGGTCGATACCCAGCCGTTTCTCCACCGCCTCGTCCAGACCCCAGCCGATGTCATCGTGGCAGCGCAGATAGTTCACGAACCAGCAGTTGTCCGGCAGGGCATGGAGGGCATCCAGCTGCGCCTTCAGCAGCCGGGTGTCCCGGCTGGCAAGGGCACCCCACAGGTTGACCATGGTGGACACGTTGTAGAGCATGTGGCATTCCGGCTTTTCCGGGGTGCCGAAATAGGCGGCCAGCTCCTTGGGAGCCATGACCACCTCGCCCTTGAGGATGACCGCCGGGCAGACACATTCCAGCACCATGCGCAGCATCCGCACGATGGTGTGCACCTGCGGCAGGTTGCGGCAGGTGGTGCCCAGCTGCTTCCAGATATAAGGCACTGCATCAATGCGGAACACCTCTACGCCGAGGTTGGCGAGGTGCAGGATGCTCTTGGTCATGTCCACGAACACCGCCGGGTTTGCGTAGTTCAAATCCCACTGGTAGTCGTGGAAGGTGGTCAGCACCCACTTGTGCATTTCTTCACACCATGTAAAGTTGCCGGGTGCGGTGTTGGGGAACACCTGAGGCACCGTCTGCTCGTACTGGTCGGGGATGGTGCGGTCCTCGTAGAGGTGGTAATAGGCCTGAAACCACGGGTCGCCCGCCTTTGCCGCCATGGCCCAGCGGTGGGTGCTGGCGGTGTGGTTCATGACAAAATCCAGACACAGGCTGATGCCGGCTTTCCGCAGCTCCCGGGTCAGGTTTTCCAGATCTTTGTTGGTGCCAAGGGCCGGGTCTACGGTGTCGAAATCCTCCACCGCATAGCCGCCATCGTTGTGGGGATGGGGCATCTGCAGCAGGGGCATCAGGTGCAGATAGGTCAGCTTCTGCTCCTTGAGGTAGGGCAGCTTCTTTGCCAGTTCTTTCAGGTTTCCGGCAAAGAGGTCGGTGTACATGGTCATGCCGAACATATTGCCCCGCTTGTACCACTCCGGGTCGGCAGAGCGTGCCTTGTCCAGTGCTTTCAGCTCGGCGCTGCGGGCGTTGTAGGCTTCTGCCATCTCCCGCTCCAGAACTTCCAACCCTTCCCGGTTGTGGTACAGTTCCATGAACAGCCATTCCAGCTCGTCCTTGTGCTTGGCAAACCGGGACTCAAATTCCTGTTTTGCTGCCATGGTTCAGCCCTCCACTTCTGCAAGGGTGGGCATGGCGGGGATGGCACCATGTCGGCTGGTGGTGATGCTGGCCGCTTTGTTGGCAAAAGCCAGAATGCTTTCCAGCTTGTCCACCGTCAGAGTGTCCAGCTCCTCCTTGCAGAGCTTGGACAGCGCCGCCCCAAAGAAGGTATCGCCTGCGCCGTTGGTGTCGCCCACCTTGCAGGGAACGCCTGCCACATGGCCGGTCTTCTCCCCAAAGCGGTAGAATACGCCGTTTGCACCCAAGGTGACGAAAATCAGCCGGATGCCGTTCTGTGCCAGTTGTGCCGTGCCGCTTTCGCAGTCGGTGGCGCCGGTGAGCAGGGGCAGCTCCTCATCGGAGACCTTCAGGATATCCACCAGCGGCAGGGGAGCTTTCATCTGTGCAATGGCATCCTCTTTGTTCTTCCAGAGGTTTGCACGGTAGTTGGGGTCGTAGGTGATGGTAGCACCCAGCTTTTTGGCACGGGCGGCGGCATCCAGCGTAGCGGTGCGGGAGGGGTCAGCGGTCAGGCTGACAGAGCCGAAGTGGACGATTTTCGCGGCTTTCAGAGCCTCGTCCGAAATGTCCTCCTTGCACAGCATCACGTCAGCGTTGGCGCTGCGGTAGAAGCTGAAATCCCGCTCGCCGGTGGCATCCACCGAGACCACCGCCATGGTGGTGGGGTGGTCTGCATCCACCGCCATGCCGGAAACGTCTACCTTGTTTTCTGCCAGAACCTCTTTCAGGTAGCGGCCAAAGGCATCCGCACCCACCTTGCCGATAAAGGCGGTCTGTGCGCCCAGTCTGGAAGCAGCCACAGCCAGATTGGCCGGTGCACCGCCGGGGTTTGCGGCAAACTGGGGGATGCCGCGCGCATCCTTGCCGGTCTGGGTCAGGTCGATCAAAACTTCACCAATCGTTAAAATGTCCATGCGTTTTCTCCTTATTTTTATCCTATAAGCTAAAA
>OLQR01000466.1_pt1 | contig 31709 bp, 24 predicted proteins | sample 1671881 | NCBI WGS metagenome assembly OLQR01 (sample SAMEA3136623, study PRJEB25190) | human gut metagenome | biome: human gut; feature: human-associated habitat; material: faeces | place: Austria | collected 2013 | reverse complement strand
CGGAACGTTTAGGTACCGTATCCTACGAATAAAATTGCCGATGAACTTCATAAAGGCTCCCCTTGAGGGGAGCTGTCAACGCAGTTGACTGAGGGGTGGCATAATACAATAAAATACATCAACCAATACAAAAAAGGTGTTTCCGATTGGAAACACCTTTTAAAATTCAAAATATTATAATTAGCAAACGCCCTGAGCCATCATAGCGTCAGCAACCTTCATAAATCCGGCAATATTAGCACCGGCAACAAGGTTAGTCTTTCCGCCGATTTCGCAGTTATATTCCTTAGCTGCAGCAACAGAATTCTTGTAAATTGTAATCATAATGTTATGTAGCTTTTCATCAACTTCTTCAAATGTCCATGAAAGTCTTTGTGAGTTCTGGCTCATTTCAAGAGCTGAAGTAGCAACACCACCGGCATTTGATGCTTTACCAGGAGCAAAGTAAACGCCGTTTTCTTGTAGATATTGTGTAGCCTCAAGAGTTGTAGGCATATTAGCACCTTCTGCAACGATCATTGTACCGTTTGCAACAAGAGCCTTAGCGTCGTCAATAAGCAATTCGTTTTGTGTAGCACATGGAAGAGCAACATCAACCTTAACTGCTTGCCATAGACCTGCACCTTCAACATACTTAGCATTTGGTCTGTAGTTAAGATAATCCTTAATTCTGCCTCTCTTAACTTCCTTGATTTCCTTAACTGCTGCAAGGTCGATACCTTCTTCATCAACAACGTAACCGTTTGAGTCAGAAACAGTGATAACCTTTGCACCAAGCTGCTGTGCCTTTTCACAAGCGTAAATAGCAACGTTACCTGCACCTGAAATAGCAACTGTCTTACCGTTAAAGTCAGTACCCAAATCCTTAAGCATTTCCTGAGCGTAGTATACAAGACCGTAGCCTGTAGCCTGAGTTCTTGCAAGTGAACCGCCCCAAGTTAAACCTTTACCTGTAAGAACGCCTTCATATACGTCCTTTAATCTCTTATATTGACCGAACATAAATCCGATTTCTCTTGCACCTGTACCGATATCACCGGCAGGAACGTCTGTATCAGCACCGATATGTCTGAAAAGCTCTGTCATAAAGCTCTGGCAGAATGCCATAACTTCTCTGTCTGACTTACCCTTAGGATCGAAGTCACTACCGCCTTTACCACCGCCGATTGGAAGTGTTGTAAGTGAGTTCTTGAAAATCTGTTCAAAACCAAGGAACTTGATAATACCAAGGTTTACTGATGGGTGAAGTCTTAGACCGCCCTTGTATGGACCAATAGCACTGTTGAACTGTACTCTGAAACCTCTGTTTACCTGTACCTTACCGTTGTCGTCAACCCAAGGAACACGGAACATAATCTGTCTCTCAGGCTCTACTATTCTCTCAAGCAATGAAGCCTTCTCGAATTCAGGATGCTTCTCAAATACAGGTTCAAGTGATGTTAGAACCTCTGTTGCCGCCTGTATAAATTCAGGCTCGCTTGCGTTTTTCTCTTTTAACTTTGCTAGTACGTCTTGTGCGTATGACATAGTTAAACCTCCTCTAAAAATTAATTTTTTTCTCATCAGAGTGTACAATGTTTGCTATGGTTCACTCTGTTGTGCCAATCTAACATATATTTTAGCATTATTTTTATGATTATGCAACAAAAAATTTGAATTTTTTTCAAAAAAATATTGATGTTTTTCGAATATGGCTTAACTATGCCGTTGTTAGTTTTGTGTAACTTTTTATTTCTTTCAAAAATTCATATATTCGATATACAATTTTTCAAAATCTTCACTGTTTCCGAGTGAAATTTCGGAACTGATTTCCTTTATACGACCGATTCTTTCATCGCCGTCCTGCCTTTCGGCATACTTGACGCAACCGCCGAGCGAGCTGTTACCGATAACTTTCGTCTTACCCAAAAACTCACGCGGCAATATTCCGATATTGCAAGCCTTTTCAATCGAAAGACCGTAACCGAAACCGCCGGCAAGATACACCGTATCAATTTGTGAAAGCTCTGTTCCCCACGACTTCGCAAGCACATCAATACCGGCTCTCACCGCCGATTTTGCCATTTGCACCTGACGAATATCATTTTGCGTAAACACAACATCCTCCGCGACCTTATAACCGTTTATAAAATAGTCGTCATTTAAAAGACCCGTTTTATCAATTATTTTTTCGTCAAGCAATTCCGAAACCAACTCAATTATACCCGTTCCGCAAAGACCGACAGGCGGTTTATCCGCGATAGTTTTTAGTGTCCCCATTTTTAAATCAACACCGCATACCGCACCGTCAACCGAACCTATTCCGCACGAAATTCTTCCGCCCTCAAAAGCAGGTCCTGCGGCAGTAGACGTAACAATCATTTTATCCTTATTGCCCAACGCCATTTCACCGTTTGTACCCAAGTCAATAAACATATTAACCTTATCCGATTTATCAAAATCACTCATATAAAGTCCGCTCACTATATCGCCGCCCACAAACGCAGATATACCGCCGTATATAACGGTTTCAATCGGCGAAACCTTACTTTTTGTAACCTTGTCAAGCGTAGTTTTTATTGTCCCCAAGTGTTTTGATTTAAAAGGATATTCACCGAGTGTACCGCAAGAATATCCCATAAGCAGATGTACCATTGTTGTATTGCCCGCGATAACAACTTTTTTAGTGTCCCCAAATTCTTCGGTCACTTTTTTATATCCGCTTATAATCGTATAACGCATAATAGCCGAAAGCTCGTCCAACCTTCCTCTGTTTGCCGACTCGATTCTTGAAAGAACATCCAGTCCGAAACGTCTTTGAGGATTAATTGTTCTGTATGTTTTTAGTGTCCCCTTATCCGTCACAAGTTCAAAAGCAACAGTAGTTGTACCTATATCAATACAGACTGCACTGTCACCATCTTTAAAATTCGGTTTATACTCATAACTCGACAGCACTTCAAATCTGCCGTTTTTTATATTACTTCTTCTCGGGCAGTCAAAATTAGAACATTTTGAACAATCGTGCTGTGCATTAAATACCTTTTCATCAGCTGTAAATTCAAGTATGTAGCCAAAAGTTTTTACGGGTTCAAACATAAAACAGCTTGTCATTTTTATTCCGTCAACGCCTGTTTTTGCGACAATAACAGATTGTTGAGAAAGTGGAAAATCTTTCGGTGCATCAAGACGTTTTTTAACACCCCAAGACTTTTTTGCACACAAAAGCTTTATATTTTCGGCAAGCACATCATCCATCATAAAAAGATACTCGTCCGCCATTGCGTCAACAAGTATACCTTTCATACCCTCACCGTTATCAAAAAAGCTTTTTGATATTCCGCTAATTTTTTCACCGACCGTAAGCATGCAATATGCTTTCATATCCTCCGTTACGGCAACTGCACGCGGGGACAGTAAATTCATCACCGTTTCTTCAAGCTCGTCAAAATAAGAAGAAACAGTTTCATACACACTGCTCCCCTCAAAACACCCCAAAGTTTTTAATACTTTATCTTTATCTATTTTTATCGAAAAATCTTTAATCTCTATTCTATTCATATCATACTACCCCTCATTTATAAAAACAGCGGTACTTTTCACCGTACCGCTGATGATTAATAAAATTTACCGTTTGCCCTGTCAAACACCTGTTGAGTTCCGGCAGAGTATTCTCTGTTCATACGTTTTAACGGACTGTATGTATTGCCGGTAAAGAAATTCACACCGTACACCGTACTGAATGAAATCTTATAACCAAGCTGACTTTTAACCGCATTATCGAGTGTTGTCGTATAATATCCGTACGGCCACGAAATACTTGTCACATCTTTTCCGGTAACTTCTTTCAAAATTTCTCCGTTACTCTGAATATCAGCGAGTATATCGCCGTAAGCGTTTGTATTGTTGTAAATCGCCTTTAACTGTTCCTTAGGCATACTGTGAATACCGTTTGTGTGATTGCCTATTTCGACAAGTCCGCTGTTCGCCATTTCATATGTTTCATCAGACGTCAAATAACCGTAACGGTCTATGTATGAGCCAATCAAAAACATTGTAGCCTTTGCGTCATTTTTCTTTAATATCGGAAATACCTCCGTATAGAAGTTTGAGTATCCGTCATCAAATGTCAAAAGCAATATTTTTCTGTTGTCAATATCAGCCATATTCGCCGTTGCGAGTTCTGTCGCGGTCATCGGTATATATCCGCAGCTTTTAAAGTATTGTATATCTGCGTCAAGCTGTTCGGGTGATATTGTATAGTCATTCCAACGTGACGAATCAGTTGTCACACTGTGATACATCAGTGCCGCAACCTTTGCCGCCGCACTTGCCGACACATTACCCATTGAAAAAAGCGTTATAAGCACCGCAATAACGGCAATTATCTTTTTCATTACTATCGTAAAATCCTTTCCTCCTGCACCGTAAAAATGCGGTGTATAATTTTTACTTCTATCTTGCCTATTGTACTATACAACATCGTTTCTGTCAAGCCAAAGTATATGAGCTGTCGATATTTTGTCGACAGCTCATAAAATCACATCTTGCAATGTATTTTTTGAGTATTTTCAGAGAAAAAATCTAAATTGGCATTATTTTCTCTTGAAAAACATTTTATTCGGCAATGCAAATACAAGTACAATCCCCACCGCAATCGCTACGGCAACTTTTATTGTATCAACACCTGTGTACATTGCTTTCATATAGTCCGACGATATGATGTTATAAACAGTGTTATACATACCCGCACCGGGTACAAGTGATATTATTCCCGAAATCAAATAAACCGTAACTGGCATACGTCTTACATTCGCCAAAATTCGTGACAATACCGTCACGGCAATAGACGCAACAAATATAGCAAGTGCCGTTTCGTCGCTTATTCTAAGTGTAAACAAATACACCCCCTCTGCGACTAAACCTGCGATTCCGCAAAATATCAATTCACTTCGGCTCACGTTAAATATCACTGCAAAAGCCATTGTCGCCGAAAAAGCGACAAACATTTCAAGAAAAATCATCCCATAATACCTCCCGTCATATGACCGAAAATGTACATAACACTGCCCGCACCTGTGGCAAGTGCAATCGCCACAACTACCGCATCAAACAATCTCGCACCGCCCGAAAGGTAATCTCCGGCAATAATATCACGAATTGCATTAGTTATTGCCAAACCGGGTACAAGCGGCATAATAGCTCCCGTTATCATAGGATTAATATTTTTTCCCAAACCTATTGCATAAAAGAGTAATATCAGCAACGCAATAACAACTCCGCCCGAAAATGTTATAATAAACTCCGCCGTATGATGTTTTCTCAAAAACCATATAAAAACATTGATAACCGCACCGACCACAAACGAATTAAGTCCGTCAAACGCATTACCGCCAAACAACAACGTAAAAAATCCACAGCAAAACGCTACCGCAACAGTTTTCACCCATAACGGATAAGGTTTCTGCACCATTATATATTCAAAACGTTTTAAAGCCTCTTCAAAGTCGATTTTATCATCAGTAATATCTCGTGACATCATATTAATTTTCGATACTTTATCAAGGTTTATAGTCCGTCTGCGAACTCTGACCGTTTTTGTAACATCGCCGACAGTGACAAACAGTCCTGTCAGTACGACCAAAACCTCACTTTTACCGTCATAAAAGTGCCGTATTATCCTCTCAACCGTATCTTCGACACGACTCGTTTCCGCACCGCTTTCAAGCAAACCTCTGCCGACATCCGCCGCAAATGTCACAAGTTCATTTATCTGCATATTCTCATCTCCTCACACAATATGCAGACAACGCCAAAACTTATATATCCTTTACCGAATTAACCTTTAATACAAAAAGTATTGACGCTCCTACACTTATAAGTATTGTTCCCACTATAACCATAATATTTACCTCCGTTTTTGTCAAGGTGATCTTAGAAAATTTCTCGTTTTTTACCCTCAAAACCCCAACTTCACTTTGACAATTTAGCTTTATTATGATTATATTATAACAACTACAATGTCCAAAAAACCGTACACAAAAAGATGGCATTTTCATGCCATCTTTGGTATAGTGAACAAATTTTAAATACTGAATTATTCAGCAAACATAGGAGTTGACAAATATCTTTCACCTGTATCAGGCAAAAGAGCTACGATTGTTTTACCCTTGTTTTCAGGGCGTTTGGCAAGCTCTGTAGCCGCCCAAACAGCCGCACCTGATGAAATACCTACAAGTACACCTTCACTGCGGGCAATATCTCTGCCTGTCTTGAATGCGTCCTCGTTTTCAACAGTAATGATTTCGTCATAAACCTTTGTATCAAGAGTTTCAGGAACGAAACCTGCACCGATACCTTGAATTTTGTGCGCACCTGCTTTGCCTTGTGACAATACCGGTGAGCCTGCAGGCTCAACTGCAACAACCTTAACGTCAGGGTTTTGTGACTTTAGATACTGACCTACACCGGTAACTGTACCGCCTGTACCTACGCCGGCAACAAATATATCAACTTTGCCGTCTGTATCTGCCCAGATTTCAGGGCCTGTTGTTGCTCTGTGATAAGCAGGGTTTGCAGGGTTTGTGAACTGGCTTGGGATAAAGCTGTTTTCTGTTGTTTCAGCAAGTTCCTTAGCCTTTTCGATAGCACCTTTCATACCCTTTGCACCGTCTGTCAAAACAAGTTCGGCACCGTATGCTTTTAATAGATTACGTCTTTCAATACTCATCGTTTCAGGCATTGTGATTATAATTTTATAACCTCTTGCAGCGGCAACCGACGCAAGACCGATACCTGTATTACCTGATGTTGGCTCGATGATAACAGAACCTTCCTTTAACTTACCCTCTTGTTCAGCCTCATCAACCATTGCCTTTGCTATTCTGTCTTTTACCGAACCGGCAGGGTTAAAGTATTCAAGTTTACCAAGAACGGTTGCTTCAAGGTTATTCTTCTTTTCATAGTTTGCAAGTTCCAATAGCGGTGTACCACCGATAAGATCTGTAATTTTCTGATATATCTTTGACATTTTAATTCCTTCTTTCTGACTTTTAACACAATTTACTTAAAATTAGTCAACGGCGTTGAATGCGTCGTCAAGAGCTGCAATAAGGTCATCAATATTTTCTGTACCGATTGATAGTCTTATTGTATTTGGCTTAATACCCTGTTCTGCAAGTTCCTGTTCATTGCACTGTGAATGAGTAGTTGTAGCCGGGTGAATTACAAGTGACTTAGAGTCTGCAACATTTGCAAGAAGCGAGAAAATTTCAAGGTTATCGATAAACTTGTGAGCCTCTTCAACTCCGCCCTTGATTTCAAATGTGAAGATACTTCCGCCGCCGTTTGGAAGATACTTCTTGTATAGTTCGTGGCTTGGCTCTGTAGGTAGTGACGGATGATGAACAGCCTCTACCTTTGGATGCTTGTTTAGGTAATCAACAATCTTTAGAGCGTTTTCAACGTGACGTTCAACTCTTAGTGATAGAGTTTCAAGACCCTGTAAGAAGATGAATGCATGGAACGGTGAAAGTGTAGCACCTGTGTCACGAAGCAGGATAGCTCTGATATATGTTACGAATGCGGCAGCTCCTACATCATTTGCAAAGCTGATACCGTGATATGATGCGTTAGGCTCTACAAGGTGAGGGAACTTACCCGACTTAGCCCAGTCAAAGTTACCGCTGTCAACGATTACACCACCGATTGCAGTACCGTGACCCCCGATAAACTTAGTTGCACTGTGAACAACGATGTCTGCACCGTATTCGATTGGTCTTACAAGATAAGGTGTAGCGAATGTTGAGTCAACTACAAGCGGAATGTTATGTGCGTGAGCAATCTTTGCAACTTCTTCAATATCAATTAGGTTTGAATTTGGGTTACCAAGTGTTTCAATGAAGATTGCCTTTGTGTTATCCTGAATAGCTGCTTCAAATGCACCGTCAACTTCAGGGTCAACGAATGTTGTTGTAACACCGAATTCAGGGAATGTATGTTCAAGATAGTTGTATGTTCCGCCGTAAATTGTCTTTGCGGCTACGATGTGATCGCCTTGCTTAGCAAGTGTTTGGAATGTATAAGCAAGAGCTGCCGCACCCGATGCAACTGCCAATGCTGCAACACCGCCTTCAAGGGCTGCTATTCTCTGTTCAAAAATATCTTCTGTAGGGTTTGTAAGTCTGCCGTAGATGTTACCTGCATCTCTCAAACCGAAACGGTCAGCTGCGTGCTGTGAGTTATGGAATACGAATGATGTTGATGCATAAATCGGAACAGCTCTTGAATCTGTAACAGGATCTGCTTGTTCCTGACCAACGTGTAATTGCTTTGTTTCAAATCTCCAATTCTTGTTTGACATAATTTTGTACCTCTTTCTTTCTCAATTTTTATATTTATGTGTATTGTTCTTTCTTATTAAATTAGTTACAGCAACAGCAACACATTCGTCCGTTCTGTACATACTTTAGATTTTGTGTTATCATATCGCATTTTCCTTTCTTCTCTTTTCCTATGGAATTACTATGATTTGTATTATAGCACATTTTTCCGATTTGTCAATACCTTTTTGAAAAATTTTTTATAAAAAATAAATATCCGCTAAAATTCTTCGATTTTATGCGGATATTTACCTCTGAAATATTATATACACCAATCCCAATAACCGTCCTTCATAGACGCATTTCCGACACTGTACTCAAGTTCGGGATTTTTCACGCTGACTTTCATACCCTCCGAAACGGAATTAACGATAAACGCATTACCGCCGATAGTCGTACCCTTACCGACAACCGTTTCACCGCCGAGAATAGTCGTGCCCGAATATATCGTAACGTTGTCACTGATAGTCGGATGACGTTTAACGCCCTTTAACTGCTGACCTTTTCTTGTCGAAAGTGCGCCTAAAGTAACACCTTGATATATTTTTACATTATCGCCGATTTCGGTAGTTTCACCTATAACAATACCTGTACCGTGGTCTATAAAGAAATATTTGCCGACAGTCGCACCCGGGTGAATATCTATACCTGTTGTGCTGTGAGCATATTCCGTCATTATTCTCGGAATCATAGGCACGCCCAAAAGCCACAATTCGTGAGCAATTCTGTAAACAGTGATTGCAAACACTCCCGGATAACAGAAAATTATTTCATCTGTGCTGTATGCCGCAGGGTCACCGTCATACGCAGCTTGAATGTCTGTATTTAAGTATTCTCTTATTTTCGGTATTTTCTTTAAAAATTCAAAAACAACTTCTTCCGCTTTTTCCTCTGCCTGTGCCTTACTGCACTCTCTGCATACATCTTGATTTGCAAACGCGTTTGATACCTGTTTCTTCAAATGATACTGTATAAATTCCAGTCTTTCACCGACAAGAAACTTTAAGTATTCACTTCTGACCTTGTTGTTGTCAAAAAAGCCCGGAAAAAGCACTTTTCTTATTTCATCTATAATTTCTATAAGAATATCCTTGTTAAGCATATTCTCTTCGTCAATTCTTGCTGTAATGTCACATTCCTTGTAGCTGTCTAAAATCACATTGACTAAATCTTCTACTTTATTCGCCATATGTAAACCTCCTTATGTACTATTTTATGCACCGTACTTATAGTCTATCACACATATCTAAAATTGTAAACTAAATTTCCGGTCTTGTCACCGCGTCGGGATTAACCTTATGTTCACCGATAAATTTCTCCATCCAAATCATATCATACCACTTGTCGAACTTGTAACCGCACTTTTTAAATGTACCGATAAGCCTAAACCCCATATGCTCGTGGAACTGCATACTGTTGTTTGTCAAATGCTCATCTACATTGTCCGTATACGCAATACAAGCATACATATTAAGAATGTTTTGTTTCTTCAATCTTTTTTCAAGTTCAAGATACAACTTTTTACCGTATCCGCCGCCTTTTTTGTCCTCTCTTACATATATAGTCGTTTCAACGCACCAATCATACGCTTTACGTCCTTTAAATCTTCCCGCATATGCATAACCGACAATTTCATCGTCCTCCAGCATAACAATGTAAGGATACTTTTTTGAAATATTTTCAATACGACTTCTAAACTCGTCTACAGACGGCGTTTCACATTCAAATGATATTGTTGTGTTTTCGACATACGGACGGTATATTTCAACCAACACTTCCGCGTCGGATAATTCAACATTTCTTATATAACTCATTCTCATTCTCCTCTAATCTCATAAACTACTAAAATTATATCACACTGTCATTTTACCGTCAATCCATTCTAAAATAAATTAATCGGATAATTCCAATATATCCCTGTAAAAATAAAAAACATCGTTTTTGCTTTGGAGATATGCAAAACCGATGTTTTTTCGATTGAAATATATAAAATTTTAATAAAATCTGATACAGTAATATTATCTCAAAAATTTAAAAAAGTAAACAGTTTACGACTAAGTGGTAGCTTAATACGGAAACTTGGTAGCAAAAAATGTGACATTTGTAAAAATATCACATTTTTCGAGTTAATTCTGTTCAATTTTTTTCCTTTTGTAGTTCAACAATTTTATCTTACCCATAACCGCAAAAAGCAAAATATCAACGACGCTTATTGCCATTGTTTTTACCATTTCCGTCAAACCAAACGCACAAATTACACCAAATATTACAAGTGTAATACAAAGTACAATTCTCGCCCTTTTTCCGAAAACCTTAACTTCGATTTCTTCCAAAGGTTTGTTTATCGCCTCGATTGGCGAAATTGCAAAGAGTACCCCAATAGATAAAACGGTTGCGACTATGTATACGCCAAGGTTATACGGAAGATATTTAATAGCAAGCAGAACGCATATACACATCGTACTTGACGACAGATAGCAAGTCAAGGCTGTTTCACAATGAAATCCGCCCGTATACTTGCGAATGAACTTGTACATAAATACAAAAACAATTACCTGCGGTATCATTTTCATTATTATACCTATTATAAGCATTGTCAAATCACTTGCAATAACACTCATTACAAGGTCAAGTCCGTAAGTATATTCTTCCTGCTCCTCTTCTTTTATGTAACCTAATCTTATGGCATATACCACAGCCCATTCCGAAAATTTACGAAACATAATCAGAACTTACGATACTTCTTAAGTCCTTTTGGTGCTTCAGGTTGACCGTTTACAATGGTTGATGTTGAATTACTGTTAATCACAAGCATCAACGCTGCACAAACAGGTACAAACTTGATTAATGTTGGAACTACTTTGTTTAGGAACTTTTTCATAATAAAACATCCTTTCTTATCTTTACGTTTACCTATATTCCTACAATCACATTATAACATTAAATGTCAACAATGTCAATATAATTTTTAAATGTTAATTTGTGAATTATTTATAGAAATAACGGTTCTAAACATCCCTTTAGCTTTGTCATACGACCAACTCATTTTCCCATCATATTTGCTTAATGAATTATTTATACTCTTAATACCGATTCCGTGAGAATTACCGTCATCTTTTCCGCTTCTAAGCATACCTTCTACAACTATCGGCTCTTTATCGGCATAATTTTCAACTTTAATAACACTAAATGCGTTATTAACTGTGTATAAATCAATAAATATATCTTTTCTTGCCGAGCTTGAGCAAGCCTCTATTGCATTGTTAATCAAATTAGAAAATATAGCAACAGTGTCCATTCCGTCGATAAAATCAAGTTTCGGATTGGTTGAAGTTATGTTTAGCTTAATCCCGTTTTCTTCACATTCTTTTTTCTTGCGAATAAGTAATATATTAAGAATATTATTGTCACTGTATTTTTCTATTTTTGAATCCTCACACTCTTTTTCAATCTTCCCTACATATTCTTGTGCTTTTTGGATATCTTCCGAAATTAAAGTTTTCAAAACATTTAGATGTTCTCTGAAATCATGATTCATTATTCTGCTGTGTTCATATTTTTCGTTTAATGTCTTGTATTCTTCTAATTCAATACAGTTTTTATAATTTTCATCTTCAAGTATTCTTATTCTTCTGTTTTTCGCAAGCATAAATTCGTTTACCGAAAAAGTAACAACATTTAAGGTTATTGCGATAATACAAACCGAAGTAAATATACGCTTGTCAATATTCAGCGGATAAACCATAATTAAACACACAAAAGTCATTATAGGAACTACAGCTAACAACAGAGAAGATTTTTCTGATGAAATTACCTTTTTTCTGTCTACTATTTTCATAAAAAATACCAATAAAAAGTATATCAATTTTCCCGCCACCGTTATAATCATTGACTGTTGAGGCGTGACTTCTAAAAAGCTTTTCTTGTCTAATCCCATTTTCATAGTAAACGTTACTATAATTTCGCCCAAAAACATAAACACCAACAACATCATTGTTTGAAATATCGAGGTTTTAAAATTTATTCTATAACCCAAATTAAAAATCAAAAAATTGATTACTATAAAAACGCCCACATTAACAAATAATCGATTAAGCAGTGAAAAAGCAAATACAATCAAATACCCCACAAAGCACATCGCAGAGCTTATATAATAATTCTTTTTCGGTTGTAACGTCGAATTTGCAAAATACAACATTATTATAAATTCCAGTGCAACACCAATTATCAATCCTGCATCTATTCTCATTTTTGTTCACCCATCCAATCTATAAAATATTTATTAAATTCCGTATATTTTCTTCGCGACATATGAATTTCATATTCATGATTTCCTATTCCGCATTTGACGTGCGACGGTGAATACGCCTTTACATAATTTAAGTTCACATAGTAACTTGCGTGCGACTCATAAAAGAAATACGAATTTATCATATTTTTGACCACTTTATACGGTCTGTCTACCACAAATTGTTCATCTACCGTAACAATAGTCGTTTTTTTGTTCTCGGCACATATAAAAATAATTTTATTTATCGGTATATTCACAACATTTCTGTCGGTGTTGAATTCTATACATTTGTTGTTGTTTTCCAACCGTTTCACCGCCGACTCTAACCCAAATTTCAGTTTTTCTTTCGACATAGGCTTTACCCAAAATCTGAATGCATACTCGTTCATAGCATAGTCCATATAAACCTCGTGGTTAGTTACGAAAAACAGCAAACATTCCTTGTTGATATTGTGAATACTTTCCGCCGCCATAATTCCGTTGACTTCATCCATTTCCACATCTAAAAACACCACATCGTATTGCCATGCATTTTTGATAAGATTTTCAGGATTTTGATACTTGTCCATCTTGTACGGCATTCCCATCTTCAATCAGTGTTTTCTCATTTTCCAATACTACTTTATTGTCATCGCAAATCGCTATATTTAATTTCATCATTTTCTTCATCACCAATTTTATTTATTTCATAAATATTTTATCCTATATTGTATTATTTTGTCAATATATTTCACTGTAAAAATAAAATTACTCTACACTTGACTTATGTTACTATTGTGCTATAATTCAAATATAATCAATATTATTGTGAGGTTTTAAAATGATTAAAGAACTTGTACATGACCCAATATTTTTGGCATTAAAATCAGAACCGGCAACAGCCGCCGATTTACAAACAGCCCACGACTTGCTTGAAACCTTAACCGCACATAAAGAAGTATGCGTAGGTATGGCGGCAAATATGATAGGCGTAAATAAAAGCATTATATGCTTTGATAATGACGGAAAATATATGATAATGCTAAATCCCGAAATAATTAAAAGGTCTGACCCATACGAAACGGAAGAAAGTTGTCTTTCCCTGCTCGGCGGCCCTCGTAAAATAAAAAGGTATAAGAAAATACGCGTGCAGTATCAGACACTTGATTTTAAAATAAGAACAAAAACTTTTGAAGGCTGGACAGCTCAAATCGTCCAACATGAAATCGACCACTGTAACGGTGTTTTGATATAATTTCAGAATTGCAAATCGACATAATGTGATTATTTTTGAAATATTTAAAGTAAATTCATAAAAAACTATTGACATATAGTCGATTGTGTAGTAGAATAATAAGGCAGTTTACTGATAGGGGTGTAGCTCAGTTGGTAGAGCAGCGGTCTCCAAAACCGCGTGCCCAAGGTTCGAGTCCTTGTACCCCTGCCAAAGAAAAGTCTTGAAAGTCTAGCTTTTATGCGGGTTTCAAGACTTTTTTGTTGTTTAAATTTATTTTTGAATTTTCACTATTTTTCACTTTTTAGCACTATTTTTCGAATAAATTGTAATACAAATTGTAATACAGATTCTTGACTTTTCTCAAAAATAACGATTTTCACTCAAAATCGGCGATTTTTTATAAAAAATTGAATTTCGTTAATATTGTACAAAACCGTTTTATCTCATTTGTGCAATATTAACCGACATATAAAAGAACAAAACTTTTTGTAAGAATATTATATCAGCCATTCGGAATAATATCAATTATATTTGATATTGTTCTTTTATTCTGTTAGCTACTCACATTACAGAAACGTCAGTATCGGTACATATTTCATTTTCGTTGCGAATTTTCATGTACCGTTATTGTTATGTCAAACTGTTTTTCCTCCTGAGGGAGCAACTCCCATACTGCATTGTTCCGAAGTGCACGTGAAACTGAGTCATAATAGCCTGACGACGGTTCCCATGCACAATTATAATCGCCTCTGAAACCGCCAGCAGTTATCCAAAAGCCGAGATACGGGAGTACATTATTATCCCATTCTATATCTGCCTGTACATCCTTTCCCCTATAATCGATGCCACATTTACCCTCACTTACCGCTCCGCATATATAAAATTTTTCATATCCATTCGAACAAATTTCATCAGTTCCTATACTGTATCTATCGCCGAAAAATTTATGCATTTCTCTTTTGTTGTTTAATTTTTCATCACACAAAGCATTTTCAATTAAATCAGTTCCTTTTGGAAATATAATATGCATGTCTTCATATAAATCAAACAAACAGTGCATTGTATAGAAACACGGATATATATTCTCTGATATATTTTTTATTCTGTACTTCAATATAAGACTGTTTTTATTCAAGCTTATTCGTTTTTCAAAGAAATACACATCATTTTCTGAATATAATACAATATCCTCATTATCAATAAGCATATTCATTCTTGACGTCCAAATGTCACCATGATCATTATAAGTAATCTCTCTGCCCGAATATATAATTTTTTCAGCATCAATATTGGGAAAGGTATCATCAAATCCGGTTGCCGCATACTTTTCAAAGCTATCACCTTTTTGAGGAATATCTAAATTACTGTGTTTGGGTTGAAAAAGCAGTTCAAAATTTTTATTATTGAAATACAGCGATGATATATTTCCTCCACGTTGATAATCGACAATCACGCGTAATATTCCGTTATCTATTTTAATCTCACCGTTATTTACGCAAAAACCCTTATTTAACATATGAATTTATTCCTTTCACAATTTTCTCAAGATGTTCTATATCTCCCTCTGACAGCTTTCCGTTTTTATCAGGCGGCAAATTAATGACTACATTATTTTTTTGAGAAAATGCCCTGATACAATTTTGCACAGTTTGAGAAATATCCGTAAATTCTTTCTTTTCATATTCATCAGAGTTGAACCATGAAAATCCTTCGCGTGAGCATATTGTCATTTCAAACGGCAAATAATATTTTTCTCCTTTATATGTATATATTTTCGGATCGTTCTCTGAACACGGATACGGATCCCATAAACGAAAATCAGACGGAAACATTCTTATCGGATCACCTTCAATACAACGTTCCGGCATATAGCGTTCTTCAGGCTCGAGTGTATTTCTTCCGATAGTATGATTTATTCCTATCTGACATGACGGATTTATATTTTTTACCATATCATAGAGAATATCAAATTCCCATGCGTTTCCGGGTTTATCCCAACTTCCGTCGAGCCATAATTCGCATATATCACCATAATGGGTTAGTAGCTCATATATCTGCGTTCTCATATACGGTAAATATCCTTCTCTAAAATTCTCTTTATACAAAATTGAATTTCTTTCCCATAGTGAATAATATATTCCCAATGAAATTCCGTACTTTTTACATGCTTTTGAAACCTCTGCGATAACATCTGTCATACAAGCCGTATTTTTCACACAATATTCCGTTGTATCGGTATTCCATATGCAAAACCCATCATGATGTTTGGCTGTTATTATCACATATTTCATACCGTTTTCAGCTGCCGTTTTCACCCATCCGTCACAATCAAGTGATGATGGATTATATAGCATTTTGTCTAATTGACCGTCCGACCATTCACAGTTTGCAAAAGTATTTATTCCAAAATGTATAAACATTCCAAACCTGCGTTCAATTTGTTTTAACTGATATTTATCCGGGCATATGCCGCTTTCCCTTGTAATCATAATAATTTCTGTTCCTTTCTTCTATAAAGACTTTAATTATACCGTCATCTGCTGAAAAATCAAAGTGTCCACAGCTAATGTTACAGCTATATTATATCGGTCAAATTGTGCTCATTCAATAGAGAAAACTTTAATTATATATAGAAGTTTTTAATATTATTTTCACAGAGAGAATAAGAGATACTATTCGCAAATTATAAATAACACATCGATTATATCGGAATAAAAAAATCTCTTGCTGTTCAATAGGGGCTACATTAGCAAGAGATTTTTTTATTATCCGGCGGTTAAGGGGTTGGAAATGAGAGAGAATATTATTTTGAACCCTTATAATTCAGGGAGAGTCCGCCGTTTTTATGAAAATGTGTTTAAAGAGTTTTTTCTCTTCGCTTATAATTTTAAATTATCGCTCCCAAAAAAACAAGACGAAAAATATCATTTTGTATGTGAAAAAAATATCTAAAACTACAAATAACAAATTATTCACCTGTATTCCGTATTCTTCTATATTGCTCTTAATTAGCCTTTTCTATATAATATTATTATAGAAATAATATTTAAGGAGGCTTGACCATGAACGTCAAAAAACTTGTATGCAGTATCATTAGTCTTTCCCTTCTCGTCAACTGCGGAATAGCAGCTTTACCGGTAAGTGCATCCGCCGTTGATACTGATACGGAGATTTATGTATCTCCCGACGGTAACGACTCAAATTCCGGCAGTTCCGAATCACCTTTTAAAACTCTTGAACGAGCTAAGGCCGAAGTTAGAGTGCATAACAGCAATATGTCCGGCAATATTATCGTCAATATTGCATCCGGTGTTTATTATATGGATAACACTCTTGAATTCACCCAAGCAGATTCCGGAACTAACGGTTTTAGTGTAATTTATCGTGGCATTACCGACGAGAACGGAAACAGTCCAATAGTCAGCGGAGGTGTTGATATTTCCGACAATTGGGAACTTTATGATGAATCGCTTAATATTTATAAGCATGAAAATATTGATTGGTCTTTCAGACAATTGTATACTAACAATGACCGCGCCATACGCGCAAGAGTTCCTAATCTGGAAAACAAGGAAACCGGAGGTCCTTACTTCCGTGCTTCAGGAGGGGATGGCTCATATCCGTTGTTTATAGGCACAAACAACGAATATGCTCAAAAGGCTGGAAATGATGCTGAAATAATATGGAATTCAAGTTGGAGTCAATTCCGTGCAAGAATAGAATCATACAATTCTTCTACCGGACGTGTTACTTTCAAAGCACCTGACAACAGTTTTGCATAGAATCACCACACACAGGGAGATACACCTTTTTATCTTGAAAACTCTCTCGCCTATCTGGACTCAGAGGGAGAATGGTATCTTGATAAAGACACTTCCACACTTTATTATAAGCCGCGCGAAGGCGAGATTATGAATAAAACCGAAATTATAGCTCCAAAACTTGAAACAATTATTGATATAAATGGCACCGATGAAAATAAGACAGAAAACATTACATTTGATGGCATACAATTTCTTCATTCCAATTGGCTCGCCCCGGACAGTTACGGATACTGTAGCGTGCAAGGTGGGTTCCGCTATCAAAGTGAAGGCGGCAAAGACAACAGTGCCATACGCGGAAGCGCACGCTATGACGCACCAAAATCAATGGTACAGCTTAGACACACAAAGAATATCAGCCTTATAAACAGTGAATTTTCTTTTTCCGGCAGTTGGGGAATTATGGGATATGAAGATACCGAGAATACATTTATAGATCATAATGTTTTCACTAAAAATGCCGGTGGAGGTGTTACTATGGGCATGGCAGGCAGAGAATGGGACGATCAAACCGAGAATGAGCAGCCGCGTACATATACCGATATGGATGGGCAAAGCCGCTATGACACCATTACCAATAATTATATCGACCATGTTGCATGCGAATATCAAGATATGGTTGGTATAGGCGCAATGCTTCCTCAGCACATGACTATCGCCAACAACGAAATCGGTTATCTCCCATATACTGGCATAAACATAGGCTGGAATTGGCTTGACACCGATCATGCAATGACCGCAAACAAGGTATATCAGAATTACATACATAATACTTGTATGCTTTTACAGGATGGCGGCGGCATTTATTCACTCGGTCGTATGAACGGCGACTCAAATTTCTATTATAATTACATTACAGATATAGAAATGAGCGAATGGGCTCCTCATAACAATCTGATGGGTATATATTTTGATAACGGCAGTTGCTATAAAAAAGCTCAATCAAATGTATTTGACAATACAGTATACTCATTTCAGGCATCTAACCCACCAAACCACGACAATATTTTTGATGGTAATTTTTATAACTGCCCCGGCGGTATCAGTAGCATAGGATCTTCTGCAAGCATTGATAATCGTCCGTTCACCTCAGACTCTGTTCCTGAAGCGGCACAAAGAATAATTGATCATGCCGGCATTGACAAAGAACCACTTGAAAATCCATCTTCAAGAGTCAACCTCGCATTTGGTAAACCCGTTTTTTCTTCTGAAAATGATGACATAAGTCCGGCTTCAAATGCCACAGACGGCAATCCATCAACATTATGGGAGCAAAACATTGTAAACAGACCTGATTCGTCAAAGGCTATCACGTCTCTCACGATCGATTTGGAAAACGAATATTCTATTGATGAAATTATGATTTCTTTCCAATACGGAAACCGCTCACGCTATAAAATAGAATATTCCTCAGACGGCAATTCATGGGATACATATGTTGATAAGCTATATGAATCACCTTCTTCCTCATCATCCGTATATGAAACAAAATCAAACGTCAGAGGAAGATATGTAAAACTTACCATGAACACCGAAGGCTGGGGTGCCGGTGTATATGAAATATACATATACAGCAACAGTGACAATGTACCTGCTTCTGCGAATATTACTCCTGACTCGGTTTCATATGATAAAAATCCGGTATGGAAACAGGCAATACAACTTACTTCATTAGAAAACGGAAGTTCGCTGACTTCACTCAGAAACAGCGACTATACACTTATTGCAGATAAGGATTACGAAAAGCATTGGAACAGTATAACATTAAACACATCATATCTTGACACGCTTACCGAAGGTATAAATATAATTCAAGCTGATTTTGACCACAGTCAACCAAAAAACATTACTATTAACGTTTCAGAAAACGACGAAATTACAAATATCGCTCTCGGCAAACCTGTTTATGCGTCTTCATATAATACTGATGAAAACCGATACGCTTCCTATCTTGTAGATGGTGATTCTTCAACACGTTGGGCACAGCAACAAGGAACAGCCGGTCAAACGTCAACAATTGACTTAGATTTAGAGGGCATTTATAATATAACAAAAACTTCTATTGATTTTGAACTTGACAGTGCCGGATACAATTATAAAATAGAGTATTCTATTGACGGCAACAACTATCAGACATTTGTCGACAAGCTGTCACAATCAACAGAAACCAGAAAAGTAATTGACAGCGGAAATATAAATGCTCGTTATTTGAAATTTACCGTAAATAATAACGAGTGGGGAGCCATCATTTGGGAAATACAAGTCAAAGGCGCACCTGTAAACAACTGGTCAATTCTATCAGCTATATTCAAAAGCGGAACAAACGTTGCCGGTGGAGAAGGCAATCTAACTGTAAAAATCACAGAGCATAATAATGTTGAAGATGCCAACGTATACTGCGCAATTTACAACTCAGATGGTGTTCTTCAATCGACAGCGCTAAGTTCCGCTCCTGAATTCAGTGACAGCGAAACCGACAGAGTTGTATGCAAAGTAAAAATGCCTGAGGAAAAAGGAACTTATCTGCTCAAGGTTTTCTCATGGACATCCACTCAAACACCTGTAAGCAATGTATATTCAAAAAGTATTACAGTAAAATAGAGAAATATTGACACATCTTTTCAATTAGCACACATCAAGTAAATACCCCTTGTATATGATATGTACCCGCTTTACCTGTCTAAACAGGCTGGCGGGTACATATTATTATCCAAAAATGTTCAGCATATAAAAACACCGCATTTTGTATTATGCGGTGTTTTTTATATGCAATATTTTTATTTCTTTTCTTCTATTTCCCACGCTCTGCTCTCAAAATCCTTCTCATATTCCGGCAGATACAATCCGAAATTCATAAGGGTACGTCCTGTATATTCTTTGTTATCCACTATATATGTTTTTCCTTCGTCAAGTCCTTTTAATTTAAGTCGTCTGATTTCTGAATTCGGTTTTGCAAGTTTATTATAATAGAATACAACCGCCTTAGTCTTATCCTCAGACACATACATCCATGATGCGCTTCTGTTTTCAAATGGGTTAATAAGTCGATATAAATCTCCGAAACAAACTATACTGCGTATACGTTTATACTGTTTAATCTGCTCCGAAATATCATAACATTCATCATCTGTAAGTTTTGACAAATCAAATTCATAACCCATAACAGCACTCATAGCCACTTCCGAACGCAGTTTCATAGGTGTTGTACGTCCTACTTGATGATTCGGTACGTCCGATACATGTGCGCATATTGTACTTGACGGATAAACCATTCCGGCTCCGTACTGTATATACATTCTTTCCACTGCATCTGTATTATCGCTTCCCCAATTCTGCGGCATATAATACAATATTCCGGGATCGTTTCTTCCTGCACCGCCGCTGCAGCCCTCAAACAGAATATTCGGGAATGTTGAAACAAGATTTTCCATGAGTTTGTATACGCCAAGTATATATCTGTGCATAACTTCGCCTTGTCTGTTCGGTGGAAGTGCCGCCGAATTAGCATCACTTATGTTCCTGTTCATATCCCATTTTATATATTTAATATCTGCACTGCCAAGAACGGCTGTAAATACATCGGTAAGATATGCCACAACATCATCTCTGCCCATATCAAGCACATATTGATTTCTGCCTTCATGCATTTCTCTACCCTGTATTCTCAATGCCCAATCGGGATGTTTTCTGAACAAATCACTGTCTTCCGATATCATTTCAGGCTCAACCCAAAGTCCGAAACTCATCCCCAATTTGTCAACCTTTTCAGACAAACCTTTAAGAGAACCGGGAAGTTTGTCTGTGTTGACAAACCAATCTCCCAATGACGATTTATCATTATTACGTTTTCCGAACCAACCGTCGTCAAGAACGAAAAGTTCGATTCCAAGTTCCGATGCCTTTTTACATATGTTAATAAGTTTATCTTCGTTAAAATCAAAATATGTTGCTTCCCAATTGTTTATAAGTATAGGTCGTACCTTATCACGCCAAATGCCTCTGCATAAATTTCTGCGATACAGTCTATGAAATGTACGCGACATTTCGCCCAATCCGTTCTCTGAATATACCATTACCAACTCCGGCGTAATAAATTGTTCTCCCTTATTAAGTTTCCATTTGAAATTATGCGGATTTACTCCTGCCTGAAAACGCATTGTTCCGTAAGTTTCCGCTTCCAAAAGCATTTTGAAGTTTCCGCTGTAAACAAGAGAAAATCCGTATACTTCACCGAAATCCTCTCCCGCATCTTTTCTCATAATAGCCATAAAAGGATTTTCATTCGGGCTGCTCGCCCCACGTCTGCTTTCAATGCCTTGAAAACCTTTTTTTACCTCTGCCGTTTCTATGTGTTTTTCACGAATCCACGCACCGTGCAAATGCATATATTTAAAATCACTGTCCGAAAAATCTATACTTGCACTTGCAGCATTTGTTAGGTACACTGCCGTTTTGCCGCTTAATACTCTACTGTGACGGCAGATTATCGGCATAGTTTCGCTTATGGAGTAATACAGTTCAACACTGACTCCGCTTATATCATCTCCAACCGTTATTATCAGAGTTGTAAATTCTCCACTGCTATTTTCATATATATGCGGCAAACCCTCAATATCCGGTTTTCCTTGAATAATCTTATGCGACTTATATCGCATATTGCACATATCATATCTTCCGTCTTCATATTCAAATTCCAGTGCCGGAGAACGCATGTCCTGTGCTCCGAACATTGGATATTCCTGCGGCAATACATCAAGAGAATATTTATAATCCTTGCCCTCATAAGCTGAAAATGACGCTCTGTCACGCTTAAGAATATATATATTATTACTGTCTATTCGTTTTCCATAATATATATGAAGCAAGTCTTTGTACTTTGATAATTCAATACAATAGCTTATGCTATCGTTATAAATATGAAATATATTATTATTAAATTCAATTGGCATAATAATCACCGTAACCTTTCTACTTAAAAACTGTTTGAAAAAATTAACGCCTTATCTATGGCAGATAAGGCGTTAAGTAACATTTATCTTCTTATTTCATTCCCCATAGTTTTAGCTTTTTCTGATAATTTTCAGTTATAATCTTCTCAACATTAGCCTCATCAAGGCTCTCCGCCTCAGACATAAAGCTATCCCATACGGTATTAAATTCTTCTTCACTTGAAGCATTGATAAGTTTTGTGCTGTATTCAAGTGACAAATCACTAAGCTTTTTATAATTTAGTGCCTCAACAGTTCCGCCGACCGGAGTCAAATCCTCGTAAGGTGAGCAATCCCAAACAGTATCACCCATCGTCTTTTTTGCAAAAGCAGTCGTTTCATCAGAATTATAAGCATTGTATAGATAATACGGCAAACCGTCCTTAGCATCGCCATTCTTAACACAAATTGTCCAATATCTCACACCTGTCTTTTTGGAATATGCCGATATGTCTGTATTCATTTCATCAAGTGTAGCCTCATCAATTGTTCTTACTCCATCCTTAACAGTATAATTAACTCCATCAATACCGCTCATTATCAGTTTCTGACCTTCATCACTTGCAATAAAATCAAGAAATTCAATTGTTCTTTCAGGATAAGGATTTGTTGAAGTAATACCTACAATATCCCAACCCATAGGATTTCTTGAACTATACGTTGTCTTTGACGGATCTACTCCATCTGCAACAACCTTATAAGGCAAATATACTGCATCTTCATTGCTTTCGCTCAAAATTGTGCTTGCCTCACCGGTATTCCAATATGCCTCAGGCGTAGCAAATACCACACCTGATGTAAGCTTTTGCTTCCAAAGTTGTTCCTTGTTGGTCGCCCATTCCACATCCAGTAGTCCTTCGCGTTTTATTTGGTTTATGTACTTCATCATAGGTTTGTAATTTTCATCTTTAAAATCAAGCTGCAATGCTCCATCTTTTTCCGCATATGTTTTCATACCAAACATACCCTTAAAGCTTCCAATAGCACTTCCCCAATTTTCCGACCACATTGTAAGCGGAATACTTGTTTTTCCGTCAATATCAGGATGCTTTTTCTTAAATGCCTTAAGGTATTCAATAAATTCAGACTGTGTTATAGGTCTGTCCCCGTTTACAACCTCCTCGGGAGCAACTTCACTCAAATAATCCTTTCTGATCATAAATGCAAGAACAGGCTCTTCGTCTATGCCGTACCAGTTTGGAAGTCCATAAATATGACCGTCTTCACTCTTTGAGCGATTAAGATATTCCCCGTACTGCTCCTTTATATTAGGTGCATATTCCTCAATAAGATCTTCAAGCGGAATTAGTGCTTTTGCGGATATGAACTTATCAATCATACCGGAACTTCTATCAATTAATATCAAATCCGGATAGTCATTTGATGCAAGCATAAGATTTAATTTTTCTTTTGCATCTCCCGATGCCTGATTATAATCAAGAGTAACACCGGTTTTTTTGATAATTTCACTCGAAACGTCATCGTTTCCGAATGATGTAGTTACATTTTTATCGTAAGCCGTAAGAGTAATATTTCCCTCCTCAACCTTTTTATTATTACCCCCGCATCCTGCAAGAGAGGAAACTGCCAAAATTACAGCAGATGCTATTGCAATTATTTTCTTTGTTTTCATTTTTGTCATTCCTTTCTTTTTATAATTATCCTTTTACTGCTCCCATCATAATTCCGGAAACAAAATATTTTTGTACAAACGGATATACCATAATTATCGGTATTGTAGATACTATTGTAGCCGTCATTCTTATACTGTCTGAAGATGTTGCCTGACGTCTTGCAGCATTGGCAGCCGCTCCCGCTGTATCGGTCAGACTTGCTGTCTGATATTGATTAAGTATGTTCATCATTACTGCCTGTAGCGTTTTCAAGTTTTGCTTACTTGTGTATAAATATGAATCAAAGAATGAATTCCAGTGATTTATCGCTACAAACAATGCGATTGTCGCTATTATCGGCACCGACACCGGCATAATAATCCTGAAAAATATTACTATATCATTTGCCCCGTCAATAGTTGCCGATTCTTCCAACTCTTTTGGGAGCTGTGACATATAGCTGTTAATAAGTATCATGTAATATACACTTATAATTGAAGGAACTATATATACCGCAAAATTATCTATAAGTCCCAAGCTTTTATATACCATATATGTCGGAATTATTCCGCCTCCAAAATACATTGTAAAGACAAATATTTTTCTCCAAAACTTATATGCCACAAGTTCTTTTTTTGTAAGCACATATGCAAGCATTGAAGTAAACAATACCGAAAGAGGTGTTCCTATTATTACTCTTAACACGCTTACAGCCATAGAGTTTAAAAACTCCTTATCTTTCATAATAACACCGTATGCACTGAAATTCAATACTCGAGGCAATAGCGACAGTCCGCCTTTCATTGTATCCATAGGATCGTTTATAGATGCTATAAATACATACCAAAACGGATAAAATGTTATAATGAATAAGATTGTTAAAAATATTACGCATATGGTATCCATTGCAATATCACTTTTAGTCCTTTTAATTCCATATTTCTTCATTTCAGCACCTCCTTTACATTATGTGTGCACTGTCAAATTTACGCGATATATTATTTACAATAACCAACAGCACAAATGATATTACCGATTTAAACAATCCCACAGCCGCACCGTATGAATACATAGACTGCTGAATACCAAACTTATAAGAATACAAATCTATAACAAGTGCATAATCCATAATTTGATTATTCTGCATAAGTAGTTGCTGTTCAAAGCCCGCGTTCAGTATGCCTCCTACGGCAAGTATAAGCATAATAACTATCGTGTCTTTCAAACACGGAAGCGTTATATACCATATTTTTTGAAGTCTGCCTGCACCATCAACCTCTGCCGCTTCATATATTGCAGCGTCTATTCCCGATATTGCAGACAGATATATTATTGAGTTATAACCCATACCTTTCCATGTATTAGCAATCGCTATAATCCACCAGAAATACTTTCCGTTTTGGAAATATTGTATAGGCTCATCTATAAGATGTAATTTTAAACAAATTGCATTTATAACACCGTCTTGTGACAAAAGCGTTATAAATATATTTGCAACAACAACCCACGAAATAAAGTACGGCAAATATGATACTGTCTGTACCACTCGTTTAAATCTTCTCATTCTTATTTCATTAAGAGCAAGTGCTATTATTATCGGTGCCGGAATTGAGAATATAATTGTCAAAAGACTTGTTGCAAGTGTATTTCTCATTACCTTGTAAAAGTCACCGCTATCAAATATAAAATATTTTATCCATTGCAGTCCTACAAATTCACTTCCGAAAAATGACTGAAAAAACGGCGTTCCGTCCGGAACATAATTTGTAAATGCCATATACAATCCGAACATAGGAAGATAGCACATCAGAATTACCCATATTATCGCAGGAATAAGCATTATGTATAAATAACGCTGCCGATACAATCTCGTCTTAAGATTCATTTTTTTTGCAGTCGGCATAGCATTCAAATTTTTTTGCGTTGCTGATTTCACCGGTTATTCCCCCTTTTTATTTTATATATACTTGATTCCTCAGGATGAAGTTCAATACTCATTATGTCTTTGACCTGCATGTTTTTTCCGCTCCACATATCGGTCACAGAATATTCAGTATCTTTTTCCAAACCTATGCGTTCCAAATCTATATTGTATTTTTTGTTCATTGTGCGCTCATAGTTGAATACCGCCAGATAAAAGCCATCTTCATCATCCAGCGTGAACAGATCGTTTGTCCACTGTCCTGTATTACCTTCAACAGGTCTAAATGCTTTTCCTTTTCTCGCAAGAGCATTAATATCCTCATTTGATGTCAGTTCTTTTGTAAGCTCCCGCATTCCCTTATTTTTATATGAGTCGCTTAAAAGCATCATAGTTCCGCATATAACTGCTGAATTATATCTTGTCCTCGCTTCTGTTGCCGAAGCAGCAAAACTAATATGATCCGGATCGGTAAACTGATACAAAGTATTGTCCTCCCACCAACCATAATTTAGAGAATTTAGCATATATGACGTTTCGCCTATATCATCTGCAGTATCACACGATATTCTTCTTGCATGTGCATACTGATATGGAAACAGTGGTGCTATCGAATAGCTTAGAAAAAACTTATCTGTATCAACATAGTCAGTAAACATTTTTAGCGCCTGATTATATGCCTGCATACCTGTTTTTACAGCAGGGTCACGATGATTTCCCTCCAAAGCGGCATAGTTGAGAAAATCTATTTTCAAAAACTCAAAGCCACAGTCTATAAACTTATTCATTATATAATCAAGTCTTGCTTTCATAGCATCGCTTGTCGGATCCATAGGCAGTGAGCTGGAATCCTTCTGAATTGCCGCAACTCCACCGTTCGGTTCCTCAAGCACGGCATCTCGGTATGTATAATCATACCCTGGCACTCCCATATTCCACCAAGCTTCAGTAGACCAGAATACAAAGTGAGACCAATATATACCTGCTCTCTGACCATTAGCATGACAATGCTCAACAAATTGCTTAAGTTGATCATCTGAAAAAGAATCCCAATATGAGTCAAGGTTAATATATGCCACATCATTATCGCCCTTAAAATCATTATCTCCAAGTTCTTTTATAAAGTTGGATACATCAATGGACTCCTTATAATTTACTTTTGATCCCTGACCATACCAACTGTTATAACCGAATGGTACGCCATCTTTCCATTCCAGCATTGGGATATTTCTTGTATTTGCATCTCCATAAGCCTCCATGCCATCGCGCCAATCGTCGAAATATCCAAGAAAAAATCTCGGTGATGTCAGTATGTTTCCGTCTATACTTCCATGCGGGACATAATCATAAGTATCCTTTGCGGACCATATTCCTCCAAATCCGCCAAAGAAGTTTATACTGTTTTCGCGTGAATACTCGCTTGTTCCCGTCTTAAATGTGTCATGATCAATTGATCCTGTAACTATCGACGCTCTTGAAGTGTTATCATATAACGAGGTAGCCCAATAGCTGATATGTCTACCGTTAATCTCATCTCCACGGTATCTTACCCATCCGTCATTATCATACGGAACAAAAAGTGTTCTTCCATCGTCAATCTCTCCAATATTTACAATCCCGCTACCCATAGCAGTAATCGGAGCAAGAAAATTAGAAGAAATACTTTTATCAGATTCAATTTCCATATTGGTAATAATGTATTCAAGTCCGTTATACAACCAATATCTCTGACGCATTATCGGAAGTCCGGGTTCATATGAAGTTACCGTATAAAGAGTCCCCTTTCCGTATCCGTCTTCAACGTCTTCCTTCGATACCGTTCTATAAGAGTAATCGGAGGATTTAACAGCAGTATTTGTATCGTCGCCTTCAAGCTTAGCCACAGCCTCTATACCCTTTACTCTAAGTGTATCGCCGCAGTAAAAATCACCTGTTCCAGTCTCCATATTATATCTAATAGATACTGTTCCGTTGTCAAAATTTCTCGTTCCCAACGACTTATACCTTGTTTTGCTTTCCGATGATTTTGTCAATTGTATTTTATCAATATCCGGTGCATCGGAATAAGAATTTGTAAATTGGATTTTATGTTTGCCTGCTGACAAATTGATTTTTGTGCTTATTGTTTCAGTATTGTAATACTCTGCGGTAATCGGACAATATAATCTGTCATGATATTTTCCGTCAATATATATTTCCATTCCGCGATATTCAGGAGATGAATACCATATTGTCATTTCATATGCACCCGAATCTGTATTTACATTAAATTCCGCACTGCCGTCAGGACCTATTCCTGTTATTCCGCTGCTATTTTTCGCAGTATAAAGATTATTTCTTATCTCTGCACTTCCAAAAAGTTTAGCTTCCGTTTCTTCATAACAGTTATCCATAACTTCCTCGGGAGCAAATACTGTAATGCAATCCACCGAGCCCATATTTCCTGCTTCGCCGTATATCTTTACGTCATTTGAACCGGCATTTAGGGGAAGTTCAACATATTTTCGTCCCTCTTTTGAAAACTGCATATCCTTTGCCGAGGTAACCTCAACGCTACTGTCACCGGATTTAATATAAAACGGTATGTTACCTGATGATGTATAATCCACTATAATTCCATATACACCGTCATACGGTGCGTATACGTCAAGCAATATATTTCCAAAATCTGTTTTCGGAGCACCTATATTGGATACAACCGCTCCACCCGAAGCACCGCTACTACTGTTTCTCACAGCGTATCCGCCAAGTCTGCCACCCTCTGCTTCATATACTGTCTGCTCTATTTCCACCTTCAGAAAATCAAGCTTTCCTTTTCCAGACAACTGTACTTCATGCCTGCCTTTATCCAAATAAATATCTGAAATTTGATTTTCTCCGTTGAGAGTCATTTCATATATATTATCTCCGGCATCTATCGTCAGTCCGTCACCTTTTCCGCGAAAGTTTATCTTATAGCTTCCCGATACCGGTGCATTAACAATCATTCCCGCTCCGTCTTCAAGCGAAGTAACCTTAAAGTTTTCGCCATCTGTAATCATTCCATATGAAGCTTCTGTACTGCATTGATATCCGTTCACCGCCGCACTTCCCTGTACTGGAATTACAGAAGCTGATACTAAAATTGTTATAATGCATGCCGTAAAAAATGCTGTTAACTTTTTCAAAGTCTGCACCCCTTTCTCTTTATTTTTCTTAATTCTATAATACTGTATCTCCACCAATTTTTCAACGTGTAAAAATTTTATCTCATATAGAAAATTTTAATATTCAACAAAAAGATTATTGAATATAGGCTTATTTTATGTTAAAATCAATATATAAAATGAAGAAAACAAAATCAACGGAGGAATAGTTGTCTATGTTAAAAACTACATTGAAAAAACTGAGCAACAAAAACACAAACAATTTAGCTATCAAATCGACTTTTCTTTTTATGTCCTTATTTATTTTGATGCTTGTTATTTTTTCAACTGTATTAATGATTGTTTTTTCACACCATTCCGACAATATTATTACACGTTCAAATACATGGGCATTGGAACAGATGGCGACAGCTACAGATAAATATTTGTTTGAAAAGATAGATTATCTGTGCGATACATATTTTAATACAAATTCCGAAAATGCTCGCATAAAGAAATTCTTTTCAAATATGAACGATATGTCATTCGACGAAATGAAAACTATGCAACAGGAGATTTCCGATATTAAGAAACAAAATCCTTTTATCGACAATGTAATTCTCTATAACGGACAGTTCGATTCCATTGTATCTTCATATGACGGAATCGTTTACAGTGTTTCAGATATAAGAAATAATCTTTCTATCCAAAACAGATTTTTTTCTTATTTAGATAGTATAAATTCTGATTTCTATGTGCCTCAGGATGACAATATTATGCTTGAAAATCAGAAAAAATCCATTATATATGTCCACTACGTTTCCAGTAATGAAACATCTTCTTTCGGCAAACGAAATGTAAACTGTGTTATTATGGCTGTTGATATAGAAAATATAATGAATTTTATTAAGGACGTTGATATGACCGGCGTTCAGTGCTTTGCAATTCTTGACAATAGTTCAAAAACTCTAATACATAGTGAAAAGTTTCCTGAAATAAACTCAATAGAGAAGTTAAATCCCACTTCTTATAATAAAATTATAAGCACTCCAAGCGGTTCATCAAGAATGAAATTTCAGAATACAACCGCCAAATACATATGGCTGCAATCAAAAATAAAAGATTGGAAATATGTCTATATTATTTCCACCAAGGAGTGGTATGAACAGATTTTATTTGTTATATTATGTATATCATTTACCGCATTTATTATACTGCTGTTGCTATATTTTCTTATGAAACTACTTTCAAGAAAAATATATAAACCGTTTAATGATGTTGTTGATAAAGCAAAAGTCAGTCTTGCGAATGAATCTCATTCCGATAATGAGATAGAATTTCTTAATAATCTCATTGATGATTTCAGTCAGAAAAGAATTGAATTGGATTCGCTTGATAAAAAGTATGCTGAACTTCATCTTCATCAGACCACGACGAAAATTATAAACGGTTTAACAAACGACACACCCGAAAATATACTTTCCATACTTTCGCATTTTGGAATCGAATTTTCACATAAGATATATTCTCTTATAACGATAGAATTTAATGAAGAAATTCTTAAAACGTTTTCATACGAACAAAGTAATTTCATTCTTTATGACGTTATGGATGTCTTGTATGAAACATTCAACTGTATTGTATCTTTATCATCCTCCAGAACGATAGATATAGTTATTAATGATGATAGAATTGATTATGACATGATAATTAGAACCATTCACCGTCTTATCATCGAAAAATCTCTTATCAATATATATTTCTGCGGAGAAACGGACAATATTTCACAAATCGGCAAACTGCACGAGCAATCTGTCGACCTTATAAAATATTCGTACATCTATGGTTTTGATAACACATTCCGGGCAAGCGAATTAATTGAAGTTGAAATGGATAATTCACTGATTGATTCAAAGCAGATAGAACGTATTGAAAATGCTCTTATGAATAATAACCAAACTCAGTTCTGTGATGAATGTAATCTGATGCTTACAAGCGTAAAACGTGACAACCATTCATTCAGCTATGCGCAATCGGTAGTAGTCAGCATTCTTTCTATATTGTGTCGTACTGCCAAGAAATTCGATATATCAATATCCGAAGATGCCGCTTTCAAAAAAATTGTGGACAATAATTTTTTTGATGGCTCTACTGTATATTTATTTGAACTTTCAGACAGGATTTTCAAAGAACTTTCAGACAAAATGTCTATACAATCGGAGGATAGACGCTATAGTCTAATTACAGATATAAAGGAATATATTCGAGAACATATAACCGAAGATATTTCACTTGCTTCAGTTGCTCAGCAATTTAATATAAGCGCAGGGTACCTCAGCAAGTTTTTCAAAGAAAATACTAGATCGGAAGAGCA
>OLQR01000465.1_pt1 | contig 31715 bp, 27 predicted proteins | sample 1671881 | NCBI WGS metagenome assembly OLQR01 (sample SAMEA3136623, study PRJEB25190) | human gut metagenome | biome: human gut; feature: human-associated habitat; material: faeces | place: Austria | collected 2013 | reverse complement strand
AAACAGCTCGACCTCGACACCTGTTGTATTGGTTCCTCTATAGTCAACCGCTGCTATATACTCACCGGTATATTCAATATCCACCGTCTGGCTTATCGAATAGTCAAAATTGGCATCCGAAGAGATAAACACTCCATCCTTACCCAGTGTATACTGTCTTTCTTCGAGGCTTGTCTCAATCTGCCAATTATTAAATCCATCCTTAAATTCAGGATTTGAGATTAGATTTCCATGAATCATAAGAAGCTTCATGAAATCCTCCACCTCCGGTGTTTCTTCATACTCATAAAGTGATTCAATATACTTATCAAGCTCTTTAATCGGAGGATTTTTCTGATCAAAGTCCCTGATTGCATCCCAGCCCGGCAAAGCCCTGCCATGCTCGTCAAACATACCCATATTCTCAAACCAGGTTCCCATGCCTTTACCAGGCACACCGACAGGCTCCCAGTAGTATACACCGGTCTTTCCGGTATCCTTTGACACCTCTGCTGCTATCTGCATGATTATTTCAAGAGACTTCTTCTGCTCTGCGCTGCCTGCATCAAGGCCTGCAGTCTCCATGAGTTCCTTCGAGATATGATCTCCCTTGCAATGCCTCCACGGATGAGCTGTCTCCACAATATAAACCGGCAGATTATATAATTTTATGATCCTGCTCATAGTATCCTTCAAATCCATGAAGGTACCATGCCAGAACGAATAAAAGGAAAGGCCAATCGCGTCAATCGGCAGCATGCCCGCATTAAACATAGAATCAAGCCACGGCATAATACAGTTATATCTGCCTCCCTGATCCAGATGAATCATGACCTTTGTCTCCGGGAGCAGCTCCCTGACAGCTCTGATTCCCTCATTTACAAGCTCAGCCAGCTGCCTGTACTGTGGCACTGCACCATCCGGAAACAGCATACCACTCCTTATTTCATTGCCAATCTGAACCATATCCGGCGCACAATCCATAATTTTTAATCTGTATAGCACATCATATGTGTACTTGTACACTGCCTCCTTTAACTCATCAAAGCTTAAATTCTTCCACGCATCAGGCTTATTCTGCTGTCCCGGATCTGCCCAGTAATCTGAATAATGAAAATCAAGCAGAAAATGCATTTTGTATTTTTTAATTGCATGAGCCATCTCGAGAACATGTGTAAGACTGCAATACCCCTTAGACTCCGGCACCTTATCAGGCTCATTCCATATGCGCAGACGGACTGAATTTACATTATTCAGCTTTAAAAAATCAAATACCCTGCACACATGACCTTCCCTATCCATTATTTGTATATTATTGTCAACCATCATAGGAACAGATGAAATATCCACTCCCTTTAAGAAATTGCTATCCTTTTTCTGCTTGTGCTGCTGCTTAAGCTGATACATCTTTGTGTCAGCACTTACGAGATAATCGTCAAAGCTCTTACCACTGCCCGGCTTCGTATATATGATGCCGTGACTGATAAACAGGCTGTGCTGCTCCATGATATCATACACGCGCTTTATATACTTCTCAGCAGTGTCATGTCTGTCCCCGGGGATAAACACGATAAATTCATCTCCACCGAATCTATATACCATACTTCCTTCAGGCTTTTGCTCATCAAGCACCCTCGCCACAGTCTTTAAAAGCTCGTCACCGTACTGGTGTCCGTATGTATCATTTATGTCCTTGAAATCATCCACATCGAGAAATACTATGGTGCAGCCGACATTTTGGTCTTCAAGCTCAGCAAACATAGGAATGACCATCTCATTGCATGCCACACGATTGTATAGGCCTGTGAGCGCATCATGGTTGTAGAGATTCTTAAGCTCATTATTTGTATTCTCAAGCACCTTTTGCTTAAAAAGATTCTCAAGCTTCTTGAGCAGGGCAGACTGTATATCAAACTGCTCAGGATGGTCGTACAAAAACTCGGGATTCCTGAGTATTACATAGCCCACTATCTCGTCCCTGAAATGCAGCGAGTAATACATATAACAGGTGTTTTTATCTACACTCTGCATGTACTGCATAAGGTCATTTACACTCTTAAACTCAAGCTTTCCATTGTCCTTGTCATCCGCATAGAGTACAACCTCGTCGTCAATATCATAGCCATGCTTCCTAAAGTGTGCATTGTTCCTTGCAGCTGCCAGATCAGAAACACCGACCACATACACTCCGTCACACTTCATGCTCTGTATATAGTCAGAGTATCTCTCAAACAAATCATAGTATTCATTGCACTCCTCGAGCTCTTTCTGGAGGATCATTACTGCATCCTCCTCCTGCTCTTTTGCAACTGAGCCTTTGATAATATTCTTTATGTAATTACGATAATCCACTCTGCCGGTATTAGGGCATCCGCAGCTCTCAGCCGGGATAAACTCAGAATCAAGGTATTTATCAGAAGCATCACCCGTGCCATTCCAAAGCTCCTTAAATATCTCAAGAACTTTTCTGCCTATATTGCCCCTGTTGTGCTCCACTGTTGTAATCTGTGGGTTAAAGTACGCAGCCTTATCCAGATTGTCAAAGCCTGTGACCTTAAAATCCTGTGGTACCTTGTATCCGAGAACCTCTGCTGTCGCACACAGTCCTGCTGCTATATTGTCATTTGCACATAAAAACACATCCGGTAACGGTTTTTTGCTCTCGTGCCAATCACTCATATACCTGACACCCGTCTGATAATCAAAATCACCAAACATATACTTATCAGCTGTAAGTGGTATGCCATAATCACTTAAAGCCTTCTTGAAAGCCTCAAAACGCATTCTGTTCTCATAATGATACGGCGGACCACCTGCAAACACAAAGCTTTTGCAGCCATGCTCATAGTACATATGATCCATCACCTTGCGAAACAGCCTCTTATTGTCGTCGCCCACATAGTAAAACCCATCAACCTTATACCCGATACTCACTACCGGCACATTTACCGACTGAAGCTTTCTGACCATATAATGTATCTCATCCTGGTTGATCGTATTGGTGCAGTCAAATACCACTCCGTCGAAGCTGTTTAAATCAGGCAAATCGTTCAGCGCATACTCGCCTTTGTTAAACTTTGGATCTTGACTCCAGGTTCCGTTGGTGTTGTAAAAATACATGCACACATCCAGTCCCAGCTCTTTAGAGCCTTCCATGATACCCTCAACCCACGAATATGTTACATATCTTCTCCAGCCATCAGCCAGAAGAGCAATTTTCTTCATTAATAAGTACCCCTTTGCATCTTCTAAAGACTTTTCCCAAAATATAGTTCTATTATATTACGGTTTTACCTATTCTTGCAATAAAGATTGATTTTTTTTAGCATATTTGATAAAATTAATTTAAATAAGCAAATTTTTAGGAGGGATACGTTTTGAATCCAGCATTAATCGTACTTATTGTTATCGCAGTAGTGCTTGTGGTAGCATTTATAGTATTAACAATCCTCGGTAAAAAAGCACAAAAAAGAAAGGAAGAGCAGGACGAGCAGATAGCTGCAGCATCACAGACTGTCAATATGCTAATCATTGACAAAAAGCGTATGAAGCTAAAGGATGCCGGTCTCCCACAGCAGATTATTGAGCAGACACCAAAGCTTATGCGCCGCTCAAAGCTGCCTGTAGTCAAGGCCAAGGTCGGACCAAGAGTCATGACCCTTATCGCAGACGAGCAGATCTTTGATGAGATTCCTTTAAAGAAAGAGGTTAAGGCTTCTGTCAGCGGTATCTACATCACAGCTGTCCGCGGTATCAGAGGACCTCTTGAGAAGCCTAAGAAGAAAAAAGGCTTCCGTGCAAGAATTGCAGAAAACTACAGCAAGGCCAACGAACAGCTCAAGGCTGAGGAGGCTGCAAAGGCTGAAAGAAAAGCTGCTAAAGCGGCTGCCAAAAAGGCTAAGCAGAAATAATATCATGATTTAATTTTCATGTACATAAACAGAGCATGTGGGATGGCTTTCATCCTCACATGCTCTGTTTTTTTATGCTTTATATATTTTTTACCCCATAGGCTTGGCAGACTTTTATGCAATTTTGACTGCTGCGCCTTTTTTCTTCACAGCTATATTGATGTGACAGTCGCCTACAAATTCATAGTTGACATCAAGTGCATACTTTACCTCTGCCCTTATCTCGTCCTCAGTCTCCTTTACCTCTATGCTTGTGGCATCAATACCTATCTGGATACTTCCAAACGGTGTATAATAATATGTCAGGTTTTTCTTTCCCTTCTCAAATATCATATGTACACTCATAGGTCCCTTGCGGGTGAACTCAAGATAATTGTCATTGAATTTAAGCATATTTTTGAGTGTCTGGGTCTCACCCTCCATTATCTCCTCAAAAAGCACATAGTGCTTGTTATTTCTTATATAATACTCTCCCGGGGCAATCACCTCTACCGCATCCGACTGCTGGTCCGGAGCGAGCTGTAAGCCCTTTAATGATACTACTACATCTTTTGTCATTTCTTTCTCCTTATCCTCTTGCATATCTAAATTAATTCACATTTTAATAATTTGTCATCACATATTTTCTTTTGATATATTTTTTCAGCATGAATATACTAACTGTTTTATCTGAAAATATCAAGGATTTTTAGTTTTATTTCATATTTTCCACTGTCAAATATGCTCTCATACTCGTCCGAAGTGAGTACCTCCTTAAGATTTTCCTTTGCTTCGTCCTCCACCACCTCGTACACACTGCCCCTAAAGCACATGTTTGGATACAGCACGCACCACCAGTTATGACCGGCTCCATCGCCCAGTGTTATTTCAAGCGCCTCGTAATTTCCCTCAGGAAATGTATAGTCCCCATACGTCTTTTCCGGGAAATCGGTGTGTGTAAGCTCTGCCGATGCGCCATATGTAAAACCGTTTGCTGCAAGCGTCTCCTTTGATACCGCTATTATTTCGTCCATATGGTCATTTACGGTGGCTCTGGTTTCTTCGATATTTTCGCACTCCAGCAGATATGGCTCTATGTAAGCCCCTACTGCATCGCGCACCTGCTTTTTCACATTCTGGTCTGCTTCGCTGTCGCTGTTTGCCAGCACGTGGAAACGCAGGATTTTGCCGGCGATGGATTTTTGCATGACGGCTGTACACGCTATACTATTGGTGTTTGCGGCAGGTGTATGATTTTTTGCAGCTATCGCTGCCGTAAGAGATATTATTGCTATGGTTGTTATTATTATTTTCTTTCTCATGTAAACAAGTATTGCCTTATTTGACGAGCTTATTCATCCTTTTTGAAAATTTTACCGGGTTTCATGAATTTCATTCGTATAGTCATCCAGCAAGGTGCCAAGTGTAATTATCGGTTCTCCATCCTCATAATTCTCCTTATTTATTTTCTGCTCATAATAATCACCCATGTTATCAAAGATATCATTTATATCATCTGCTATGCACACATATGTGTTTCTCGGAAATTTTTTTGATGTCTTACAATATTCCATGAAATCTGAATAAGCTGCTTTATCTTTTCTAAGTGTTTTTCCTATTAAAATCACCTTCAGATGATTGGTATCGGCTTTTTGTGACAGCCGATCCTCGAAGCTGTCCACTGCTGTTTTGATATCATCTGCATATTCGGGCTCATAGGATTTGTCCATGTTATAGTAGAACTCTATATATCCACTATTTTCATTTGCCGAAACATCTCTGTGGCTAACATATGCTTTGTTATCAGTTACTTCTTTATCGGTTATTTCGTCAGTATCTACATCTACAATATCGACCGCCGCAAGTGTCGGAAAACAGCGCTCCTCAAGTTCCACTGCACTGCAGCCGGTGAGCATGAGACCTATCGTCAGCACTACTATGACCGGTATTGCTATGCACAATAAAAATCCAAGATATTTTTTCACGATTTCATCTCCACTTTCAAGAATATATGCTAAGGTCACTGTGACTGCTATGACAAAAATGATGCACCAGCTTCTCATAGTGCTGTTTTCCTTGTCATGGCTTTTCTGTCTGTCAGAGCCAAATTGCTTATTGCTGCAGGAATGCCGGTTTTTATTAAATGTAAATATAATTTTTCCCGTATTTTCAGCAAAATTCTCACATCTTAAAACCGCATAATAAAGGCTCATATTGAGTACTGAAAACAGCGTGAAAAACCACACCGACAGCATCAGTGCATCTGCCCTCTTGAAGAAGCTGCCTTTTATCTGCACATCACTCATCAGTACGACAGCCGGAAACTCTATTTCCGACAGTGAATATTTTCCGAAGTTTCCAATCAATACTGCATACAATAAAAAAAGAATGCCTACATACGTGAATATTGCTTTACTCACACTCCCTCGTATCTGTGAAGCAGTGCGTTCCCTTACAAACAGTATATTGAACACGGAAATGGATGCTGCAAACACATAGTATGCACCCGCAAATATATCCGCTATGCCAAAGTCCACACCGACTCTGTCCTTAATCATCAGATAGTCAAATCTCACATCCGATATCGCAAACAAAAGCATAGCAGCAAGCGGTATCAGCACAAAGAAAAATACTACCTCGTATACCCTGGCCCGGCACTCCACTCCGCCACTTAGCGCATAAGCGCATACCGCCATTATCACAAGGAGTACAACTGTAAATGACTCATCCGGTATAAGGCTGTCACGTATCAGCTTTACAAATATCCATGCAAGAAATGCGGCCTGTGACAGCTCGTATATCGCAATAATTAAATCATAAATTAACATTTTCGCATATTTTGTTTTATCAATGCTTCTGTCATATATCGTTTTCCTGCGTTCACGTACCTCGCTTACTATCCACATAAATAGCCATGCCATGAAAACTCCGAGTGCGATTGAGATAAAAGCATACTTTCCAAGCTTTGCCAGATTGTTTGGAAGCACCAGTGTGCCGACTCCAAGCAGATTAAAGACGTATAGCCTGTATAGCTGGCGGGGCGATATGCTTTCGTTTTGTGCAAATGTGTAGCTTGTGCTCATATTTTTAGTCATCCTTATTTCCTTTCAGCTTTCTGCACTCCTTTTCTCTTGCAAATACAGGCCGCCTCCATAGTCTGCGAAGCGGAAATCGTATGATACTGTCCTTTTCATCCTCGCCGCCTGTCAGCTCGCTGCCCACAAATGGCATCATGTATGGGTAACCACAGCTTTTGAGCTTTGCGAGATGCAAAAGTATCACCATCAGACTTATTAAAAATCCAAAATATCCAAGCCATGCCGACATAATTATTACAGCGAATTTGAGTATCCTAAATGAAAATGCAAACTCCTCACTCGGTATGGCAAACGAACAGAGTGCGGTGAATGCAACCAGGATGACCACTATAGGGCTTACTAAATTTGCATCCACTGCTGCCTGTCCGATTATGAGGCCTCCGACTATGCCTATCGTATTTCCCATGGCTCCGGGAAGTCTTATGCCGGCTTCACGAAGCAGTTCAAAGGACAGCTCCATCATGAGCACCTCTATGAGCTGCGGAAACGGGCAGCCGAGTCTGGCTTCATAGAACGCCAGTATGAGAGGTGTCGGCAGTATCTGTGTATGAAAATTTGTGACCGCCAGATAAAGCCCCGGCAATGTAAATGACATGAAGGCTGCCACGTACCTTATCAATCTGGCAAAGCTTGCCGCTATCGTTCTGTTATAGTAATCATCTGCGGTTTTTAAAAAATTGTTCATGGTGGTTGGCAGTATTATCGCTATCGGTGAATTATCGCACAGCACCACCACCCTTCCCTCTAGGAGCGCATTTACCGCCACATCCGGCCGCTTTGTGGTCTGAAGCTGTGGAAACGGTGAATACCATTTTGCCTCAGCAAATTGTTCAAGAACTCCCGAATCACCCACATGGTCTATTACATAGCTGTCCAGATTTCTTTCCACATCCTCTACAAGCCCCGGTTTTACGAGGTCTCTCACATATAGTATGTCCACATTGCTGTGTCCTCGAAGTCCCTTTTTCACCTCTTTACACTTTAAGCGTGTGCTCCTTAACCTGCGCCTGATAAGCGCTGTATTTATCTTTATGGAATCAGCAAAACCCTCATTGGAGCCTCTTATGACCTTTTCCGAATCAATCTCCTGAATTGACAGGGCAGGATATCCCTTATCAGGAAGCTTGAAGGCATCCGGATAACCATCCACAAAAAAAATCACGTCTCCTGTCAGCATCATCTGGGCCGCCTCATTAACCGTGTGCAGATGTGCAAATTCAGATAGAGCTGCCTGATTTTTGTCAAGTACTTCCTTTACCTGCTGTCTGTCTATTCCCTCAAGGTATGAGGTAAATCGTCCAAATGCACTGTTATTGATACCGGAGCCTTCACATGTCACCTCAATATAAGCAACAAAACACTTTATTGAGGCATCACGCCCCAGATACATCTCCTGCATCTTGATATCTGAGCAGTCAGAATATATCTGCCTGAAGCTTTTTATGTTCTCATCTATGTTTGTGGTCATCTTTAACTCTCCTATATCCTGTCACGTTCTAAATCCCTGATATAGTATGACCATACAAGCTCGCAAATATCCCTGATTACTTATTTTTTGCTATTATCTAAGCCACTAACTAAGCCACTAAAAAAGACCGCCGTTCACACGTCAGTGCAACCGGCAGCCCCTGTTTTTGTTATATTATTTTGTATTTTATTATCTTTGTCTGCTATAATCTTGTTTTATTTCTGTTTTATTTCTTCTCTTCATCCTGCTTTTGTATCACAGCCTTCACAGCAACCGCCTGATTAGCCACATGCGTATGCATTTCTGTAGTCACAAGCTCCATATTTCTTGCCTCAAGCGCCCTGTAGATGGCGTCATGCTCCTTCACAAGCATCGGATAATTCTTTGGATCCTTTAAATACTCCACTCTGTAGCGGTACATCTGCTCACGGATATTGTTCATCATAGATACAAGCTTCGCATTGTTGGTCGCCTCATAGATAGCATCGTGAAACTTCACATCCTCCTCAGCTATCTTTTTCACATCTCCTGAGTCCATGCTCCTCTTGAACTCGTCCTTTATGGTTTTTAGATTCGCAAGCTGCTCATCACTGATTTTCTTACAGGCTATTTTGGCTGCAAGCTCATCGAGAGCCTCTCTCACCTCAAGCACATCCTCCATATCCTTGAGAGTCATCTTGGCAACCTCTGCGCCCTTTCTCGGCATTGTGACTGCAAGCCCCTCCTGCTCAAGCATTCTGATTGCTTCACGTATAGGTGTACGGCTGACTCCAAGCTTTGACGCAAGCTGCAACTCCATAAGTCTCTCTCCCGGCTTGAGCTCACCCTTTAAAATTGCCTCACGAAGTGTATTAAACACCACATCACGAAGTGGCAGATATGCATCCATATTTAAAGTTAAATTATCAGTCATCAAACTTCTCCTATCTCTTGTATTATCATTCTCACATATAAGAAAAAAGTAACTATAAAGCACCCGCTGTGCTATCCGGATATCACGTTATTTGCGATTATTGTATATAGATGTCAGATACACCTGTCTGGCAAGATGTGAGCTTCTCATGGCTTTGTACGCTTTCTTTGCAGTATCTTCATTGTCAAACAGACCAAAAACCGTCGGACCACTACCGCTCATCATGGCTCCTAACGCGCCATTTGAAAGCATATGCTTCTTTATCTCATCTATCACCGGATAATTTGGTATGGTCACAGTCTCTAAGACATTTCCCATATGCGCTGCGATATCATGCAGATTCTTAGCCTTTATATCATCTATCAGGCGGTCTATATCCGGATGAATAGTCGTATCATCAAGCTTCAGATTCTGGTACACAAATTTTGTGGATACCGAGATGGACGGCTTTGCAATAAGCACCGGACACTTTACCATTGGAGGAAGAGGACTAAGCGCCTCTCCTATGCCCTCGGCCAGCGCCGTACCTCTCATAATACAGTATGGTACATCCGCACCTATCTGCACACCTCTTTCCATAAGCTGTCTCTTTGTCAGTCCCAGTGAAAAAAGCCTGTTTACACCTATAAGCATGGCTGCCGCATCAGTACTGCCCCCCGCCATCCCTGCTGCAACAGGAATACGCTTGTCCAGCTTCACTGATACACCGTCAGTTATAGAAAACTCATCCATCAGAAGCTTTGCAGCCTTGTATATGAGATTGTTCTCGTTTACAGGGAGAAAAGACAGATTGGTCTGTATCTGTATGCCGGGCTCCTGTGTCCTTTTGATATCGAGCCTGTCATACAGCTGAATGGTCTGCATAATCATGCGGACCTCATGATATCCGTCCTCTCTGCGCCTCACTACATCCAGCCCCAGGTTAATCTTGGCTAATGCTTTTAATGAAATATCGTTATTACTACCCATATTGTATTACCTCTGTTTTTTGTATACAAGGATTATAACACACCCTGCCAAAAAGAGCAAATTTAAATATTCTCATTTAATTGTTAATTTTTACATCTCATCAGTCAAATTAACCTAAAAAGGGACTGCACGTTGCGCGCAGTCCCTCTAATATATCATATTCTGTTTTTAGCTCGGCCTTGGTACAATTGTGTATCGGCTGTTTTTATCTGTTTCTTATAGCCCTTGCCGTTATTTTTTCAATTTTCTTCCAAATATAAATGTCGAAAAATATATTACCGATGCAATAATCACTATCATCGGACCTGTTGCCACATTGGTGTAGTATGACACAGCAAGACCGACTATTCCTGAAAAAACTGAAAATAGCACTGAAAAGAAATGATACTCACGCATATTTTCCGAAATATTCCTTGATGAAGCCGCCGGTAATATAAGCAGGGCATTTATTATAAGTATACCTATCCACTTGATGGATAGCATAACTATGAGTGCTACAAGCACCGCAAACAGATTATCCAGAAGACGCACATGGATACCCTTGCTTTTTGCCACGCTTCTGTGTATACATATGGCGTTGAGCTTATTGAAGCAAAGCACCCAGAATACTATCGTGACCACAAAAATCACAATTAGATAAACTATCTCAGTCTTTGTAATGCTTAGCACATCGCCCACCAGTATACTTGAGTATTTGCTGAAATTGCCGCCCTTTGACAGTATCGCAAGACCTATCGCCACAGAGCACGATGAAAATACCGATATAATGGTATCTGTCGATGCAGTGTTCAGACTGCCTATCTTATTTAAAAGAAGTGCAAACACTATCGCAAATATCACCATGGCAAGCGAGGTGTCTGCCATGCCGCATACCACTCCGACAGCGATTCCGGTAAGTGCTGAATGTCCGAGTGCATCTGAAAAGTATGCCATCTTTTTGTTTACAATCATGGTTCCCATTATGCCAAAAAGCGGTGTGATGATGAGCACAGCGATAAGGGCATTTCTCATGAAATCATATTGAAGCCAGGAGGTTATATTCATTTGTGCTCCTCCTCTCTCACCCAGGATTCCTCTCCTGTGTAAAAAATTCTCTCAAATTCCTTGCTCTCAAAGACTTCCTTCACAGTTCCCTGCTTTGCAACGGTCTTATCAAGCAGCACAACATGGTCTGCGTACTTTGCCACATAATCCAAATCATGTGATATGAGTATGATTGCAAGGTCATAGTGAGTCTTTAAATAATCCATGGTCTTATAGAAAAGCTCCATGCCGTTTTGGTCTATTCCGGACACCGGCTCATCCAACAGCAGCAGGTTCGGCTCGTCCATTATTGCCATGGAAAGAAGCACTCTCTGCAACTGTCCTCCCGAGAGGTTGCACACCTGCTTGTCGATGAGCTCCTCAGCCTCAAATACCTCGAGTGTCTCCCTTATCTTTGCCTCTATCTTTTTGCTCTTTGGCAGAAAAACAGGATAATTGTACTGATAGCTTGCTATGAGGTCATACACGCTGACCGGTGTATTTTTCTCGATATTGACAGACTGCGGCACATAGCCTATTTTAAGCTTAGCCATATGTCCATCCTTAGTATCCTTGAACTCAATCGTACCGGTGTGAGGTATCTCGCCGAGTATCGCCTTTATGAGTGTAGATTTTCCGGCACCGTTCTGGCCTATTATGACATTGAAGGAGCCGCAATGTATGTGCATATTTACATCCTCAAGCACTGTCTGCTCTCCAAAGCTCACTCCAAGGTTATTTATTTTTATGCAATGAAAGCCACATGGCTGTATTATTTTCCGCATATTTTCTCCAATTTTATTTAGTAAATGCCTCTTTGATAAGCTCTATATTGTGCTCCATACCATAAAGATAGCTGTCCTTGTCGTACTCTCCCCTGTTGAGAGGGTCGATATAAATCACATGCACATCTGTCTCACGCGATACGGTATCTCCCATGCTCTTTCCGTAGAGCTCCTCAGCTAGTATTACCGACACTCCGTCATCCTTTATGGCACCTATCACCTGTTTTATCTCACCTGCGCTGACTGAGCGCTCCTCGTCAAGGTCTAACAGATAGCATGCATTCATGGAAAAATCATCAGCTACATACGCATAGGCTTCATGGAATATGATGATATTCTGTCCATTCGTGAGACTCTTTAGGCTATTTATCTTTTCTTCAAGCACTGCAAGCTTTGCATCATATGCTTTTGCATTTGCATAATATTCATCAGCATGCTTTGCATCCTTTTCGGCAAGCCGGGATGCGATTGTCTGAACCATGGTGCGGTAACGCGGCACGCTCATCCATGCATGGGCATTCTCATCACCATGGTCATGATCGTGCGCGCTATCTGATTCTGCGTCTGCTTCGTGGTCATGGTCGTGGTCACTGTCCGATTCTGTGTCTGCTTCGTGATCATGGTCGTAGTCACTGTCTGCATCATCCTCAGAAAGAAGTGCCACATCCTCACAGGCCTCAACCACATCAAGCTTCGGATACGCCTTTGCCACATCAGACATAAACGACTCTATACCGCCTCCGTTTATTACAAAAACATCGGCAGTGGATAAAAGCTTCATGTCCTCCGGTGTTAGCTGGAAATCGTGCAGACAACCGGTCTGTGGCTCGCTTAGGTTTTCAAGTCTCACGCCTTCCACTCCGTCTACTATATTTAAAGCTGCAATATACATTGGATAGAAGGATGTCACGACTGTAAGTATATCGTCAGCTTCGTCAGTATTTTTTGTATTGCCCGAAGCATTTGATGCTCCACCGGCAGCGCCTTTCATACCTGCTGTGTGCTCATATGCCATTACCGCAAGCGTACACACTATCAATATACACAAAAACATAATGCCTGCAAATTTGCATTTATTCTTCATATATTAAATATTCGCCTTTCTTTCTATAACTTTATTTCTTTTTATGATTATTAACGCTTTTTTTGCTCTTGGCCTTATCTCTGCGTTCTTTAGTCTTTTTGGCAACCGGCTTTCCGGTCTTCTTCCAGCGCTCCTTTTTGTGCGGCTGGGATGCAGCGGCTCTTTTTGCTGCTGATTTTGCCTCGCGCTTTGCTTCTTCCTCCTGCTTCATGGCAAGAAGTGTCTCCTCGTCAAACACGAGTGAATCTATGAGATTCCAGATTTCGTCCCTGCCTTCCTTTGACATGGACGAAAACGGTATAACTACCGTGCCCGGCTTCACATGAAGCACATCCTTGATAGTCTTTATGTGTGCGGCAATCTGGCTTTTTTTCAATTTATCAGATTTGGTTGCAATGATGATCGGTGCAAAGCCCTGGTTTACCATCCAGTCATACATCATGATATCATTGTCCGATGGCTCATGCCTTATATCTATTAAAAGAAACACTGCCTGAAGCTTTTTTGAGGTGTGAAGATAGTTTTCTATCATCTGTCCCCATTTAGCTTTTATCTCTATATTGGCATTGGCATAGCCATAGCCCGGCAGATCGACCAGATACATGGCGTCATTGACGTTATAAAAATTGATGGTCTGTGTCTTGCCGGGCTGTGAAGAGATCCTGGCAAGTGACTTTCTGTTCATGAGTGCGTTGATCAGTGACGACTTGCCTACATTTGACTTGCCGGCGAATGCCACCTCATTATACTCATTGTCAGGGATTGTGCTTGTAATTCCGCAAACTGTCTCTAAATTAACACTTTTAATTACCATAATCTCTTCCTCATTCTTATTTTACAAATGCTATCTTCTCCACCTGTGAAAATCTCTCCACCGGCACGATTTCCATGCCGTCTGTTATTTCCTTTGAAATCTCCTCCAGGTCCTTTTCATTATCCTTTGGAATACACACTGTTTTTATTCCGATTACTTTGGCTGCAAGCAGCTTTTCCTTGAGTCCTCCTATCGGAAGCACCCTGCCGCGCAGCGTTATCTCGCCCGTCATGGCTACATCTGCCCTGACAGGTCTGTCTGTAATGGCTGAGAGCATGGCTGTCGCCATAGTGATACCTGCAGATGGTCCGTCCTTTGGCACTGCGCCCTCCGGGATATGTATATGGATATCATGCTTCGTGTAAAACTCTGCATCAATGCCATAGCCTTCGCTTATTGAGCGCACATAGCTAAGTGCCGCCTGTGCCGACTCCTTCATCACGTCGCCAAGCTTACCTGTGAGAACAAGCTCACCCTTGCCCGGCAGCACATTCACCTCGACCTCGAGTGTGACACCGCCCACGCTGGTCCATGCTAGGCCTCTAACGATTCCAACCTCTGCGTGATCATTTTTCTTCTCCGGACTGTACTTCGGATTGCCCAGATACGTCTTAAGATTAGTCTTTGTAACCTTTACAGCAGCTTCGCTGTCCTTAAAGATTTCCCTGGCAGCCTTGCGGCACAGCTTGCCGATAGTCCTCTCAAGGCTTCTGACTCCAGCCTCTCTGGTGTACAGCCTGATGATATCCTTTAGGGCAGAGTCTGTTATCGTAAGCTGTTCCTTTTTAATTCCGTTTTTGCTCTTTTGCTTCTCAACCAGGTGTTCCTTTGCTATGTGAAATTTCTCATTTTCAGTGTAGCTTGACACCTCAATAAGCTCCATCCTGTCAAGAAGCGGCTTTGGAATGCCTGAAACCTCATTTGCAGTTGCAATAAAAAGCACCTCCGACAAATCCACAGGCATCTCGATGTAATGATCCCTGAATCTGCAGTTCTGCTCACTGTCAAGCACCTCAAGAAGAGCGGCTGATGTGTCACCCTTGTAGTCACTTGACACCTTATCTATCTCATCCAACAGCATGAGAGGATTTGAAACGCCTGCCTGTCTTAAACCATTTACTATACGGCCCGGCATGGCACCGATATATGTCTTTCTGTGTCCACGGATTTCTGCCTCATCGCGCACACCACCAAGAGAAATACGCACATATTTCTTCTCCAGTGCAGACGCAATTGAACGGGCTATGCTTGTCTTTCCTGTTCCCGGAGGACCTACAAGACATATTATAGGACTCTCTCCCTTGCTTGTCAGATTTCTGACTGCCAGAAACTCAAGTATTCTCTCCTTAACATCCTTTAATCCGTAGTGATCATCATCGAGCACCTGTGCTGCATGGTCAAGATCCTTGTTGTCCACAGACATCTTGTTCCACGGAAGCTCAAGTACAGTCTCTATATAGCCTCTCTCAACTGTGCTCTCTGATGAGCTGCTGCTCATATTTCTAAAGCGCTTTATCTCTTTTTTCGTCTTTTCCTTTACGTAGTCAGGCGCATCTAACTCAGATAGCTTTTTCTCATATTCATCAGCCTCCGAGTCAGCATTCTCTCCCAGCTCCTCACGTATCACACCAAGCTGTTCACGAAGCACATACTCCTTCTGATGCTTGTCAACACGAACCTTTACTTTTTTCTGAAGCTCATTCTTTATGGAAATAACCTCCACCTGGGAGAGAAGTAATGATACTATAACCTGATATCTGTCATTGATATCCTCTGCCTCAAGCACCTGCTGCTTAAGCTCATATGACACCGGCAGATTGTTGGTTACATAATCAATGAGCTTTTCAAGATCCTCATACTGATCTATCTGTCTGATAAGCTCCTTGCTGATTTTGCCGACGACTGCCGCATATCTGTGAAAAGCCTCTCTGACTCCGAGAAGCATGGCTTCCCTGAGATCCTCCGGCAGGCTGTCTGCATTACTATCACAATAACAGATTTCTGCCTCAAGGTACTTCTCATTATCGGTAAAGCCAAGCAATGCTGCCCGGCTTATTCCATCTACAAGTATTCTCACAACATCATTCTGTAATCTGACAACCTGCTTTATATCAGCAACAATACCCATCTGATAGAGGTCTTCCTGAGTCGGGTCCTCACTGTCCACATTCCTTTGTGTGACAAGATAAATCTTTTGATCCTGCTCCATAGCCTCCTCGACAGCACGAAGAGAGCGCTCTCTGCTGATGTCGAAATGGGCAATCATCCCCGGCAGAATAGTAAGCCCTCTCAGCGCTACTGCAGGCATATTCATAATCTGTTCTTCCACTTATATCTCCTGTATTATTGCACAGCCATGCATAACAAACCGCTGTGCAATTTATATTATCCGATGCTGTATCTTTTGTAAAATACCGCCTTGTACTTACGATGCCTCTTTTTCCTCGATATATGCCTCAGGCACGCAATCACCATCAAGCTTTAAGTTATCCTCAACGATATCCTTGTCTATTACACATCTGCTGATGCTCTTGTCTGATGGTATACGATACATAAGGTCAAGCATAACAGCCTCCATGATGGCACGAAGTCCTCTGGCTCCTGTCTTTCTCTCAAGTGCCTTGTCAGCGATGGCATTTACTGCATCGTCTGTGAACTCAAGATCTACTCCGTCAAGCTCAAAAAGCTTGGTGTACTGCTTGATAAGCGAGTTCTTAGGCTCCTTAAGTATACGGATAAGTGCATCCCTGTCGAGTGCCTCGAGAGAAACGGTAATAGGTACACGTCCGATAAACTCAGGAATCAATCCAAACTTTACAAAATCCTGTGGAAGTGCATGCTTGAACGCCTCTCCTACATTGAGCTCTGTCTTTGACTTTACATCTGAATTGAAGCCTATAGATGATGTATCCATACGGCTGTCGATAATTTTTTCCAGACCATCAAATGCTCCACCGCATATAAAAAGTATATTAGTAGTATCAATAGGAATAAGCTCCTGCTGCGGATGCTTTCTTCCGCCCTGTGGCGGTACAGATGCCTCTGTGCCCTCAAGAATCTTTAAAAGAGCCTGCTGTACACCCTCGCCTGACACATCTCTGGTGATTGAGACATTCTCTGATTTCTTTGTAATTTTATCTATCTCATCTATATAAATGATACCATGCTCTGCACGCTCGACATCATAATCTGCCGCCTGAATAAGCTTTAATAGGATATTCTCCACATCCTCACCTACATATCCTGCCTCTGTAAGTGTTGTAGCATCAGCGATAGCAAATGGAACATTTATCACTCTGGCAAGTGTCTGCGCAAGAAGTGTCTTTCCTGAGCCTGTAGGTCCAAGCATGAGAATATTACTCTTCTGAAGCTCTACATCTGATGTATCACCTGCCAGTACTCTCTTATAGTGATTGTAAACAGCAACCGAAAGCACCTTCTTTGCCTGGTCCTGTCCTATTACATAATCGTCCAAAAACGCCTTAAGCTCCTCCGGAGTAACAAGATTTATATCATCCTTAGCGCTGCTTTTGTCCTCATGGCCCTCTACGCCTTCTTCCTCAAGAATCTCGGCACATATATCTATACACTCATCGCAGATAAAAGCTCCATTAGGTCCGGAAATCAAACGATTTACCTGGTCCTGTGTCTTACCGCAAAATGAGCAGCGAATCTTTCCGTCGTTTTTTCCTGCCATTATTAACTCCTTTTATTGCATGAGGGCATCCCATATGGGGTACCCTCTTAAATTCATCTAACTTCTGATTATCTGTTTGTTATTACACTGTCTATGAGACCATACTCTGCGGCTTCCTGTGCTGACATATAGTTGTCTCGCTCTGTATCAGCTGCAATTGTCTCGTATGGCTTGCCTGTATTGGCTGCTAAAATTTCGTTTAATCTCTTCTTTGTCTTTAAAATATTTTCTGCAGCAATCTGAATCTCAGTAGCCTGACCCTTTGCACCGCCAGATGGCTGATGAATCATAATCTCTGCATTTGGAAGAGCATATCTCTTGCCCTTTGCACCGCCTGCAAGAAGGAAAGCTCCCATGCTTGCTGCAAGACCGATACAGATTGTTGAAACATCACACTTGATGTACTGCATAGTATCGTAAATAGCAAGTCCTGCTGTAACCATTCCACCCGGTGAATTGATGTAAAGGTGGATATCCTTATTCGGATCCTCGGACTCAAGGAATAAAAGCTGGGCAACAACAAGGCTGGCTGTTGTCTCATTTACTTCCTCTCCAAGGAAAATGATACGATCTTTTAATAATCTGGAGTAAATGTCGTAGTTGCGCTCTCCTCTGCTGGTCTGTTCAATGACATATGGTACTAAACTCATATAAAATACCTCCTTTATAAAAGCTCAAAAGACCGGCTCAGAAAATAGGCTTCTGAGCCAGTCCATCAAATCTTGATTCAAAAATCTTATTCTTCTGTAGACTCTTCTGCATCAGCCTTTTTCTTTGCCTTTGCACGCTCTTTAACGTTGTCCATGATAAGATCTACGGCCTTTGTGATAGCAATGTCTTTCTTCATAGACTCCTTCTCAGCATCTCCCATGTACTCTTTAAGCTTATCAGCCTCCATGCCGTATGCCTTAGCCATCTTCTCTACCTCAGCATCGATATCTGCATCAGTAACCTCGATGTTCTCCTCCTTGGCAATCTGCTCAAGTACAAGGCTGCTCTGGATACGTGTTGTAGCCTCAGGACGAACCTGATCCTTAAGCTGGTCAACTGTCATGCCTGAGAACTGTAAGTACTGCTCCATTGTAAGACCGCTCTGTGCGATTCTCTGAGCGAACTCCTCAACCATTGTCTCACACTGTGTCTCAATCATTGCCTCAGGAAGATCCATCTTTGACTTGTCGATAATCTTCTGGATAGCCTCATCCTCTTTAGTCTTCTTAGCTTCTGTCTCTTTCTTCTCTGTGAGGTTCTTTTTGATTTCCTCTTTGTACTCAGCTAATGTATCAACACCTGCTGCATCCTGTGCAAACTCATCATCAAGCTCTGGAAGCTCCTTAGCCTTGATCTCGTTGATCTTAACCTTGAATGTAGCCGGCTTTCCTGCAAGGTCTGCTGCCTGATACTTCTCAGGGAATGTTACATTGACCTCAACCTCATCGCCTGTGTTCTTTCCTACTAACTGATCCTCGAATGTATCGATGAATGTGTGTGAACCGATCTCTAATGGATGATTCTCACCCTTTCCACCCTCGAAAGCTACTCCGTCAACAAATCCCTCAAAGTCGATAACTGCTGTATCTCCCTCTGCTACAGGACGATCTGTAACTGTAACTGTTCTTGCATTTTTGTTTCTCTGGTTCTCAAGCTCAGCGTCAACCTCTTCATCAGAAACTGATGTGTCGATCTTTGTAACTGTAACACCCATGTACTTACCAAGAGTAACCTCTGGTCTTACAGCAACCTCTGCTGTGTAGATGAAAGGCTGTCCCTTCTCAATCTGAGTAACCTCAACTGTTGGGCGTGAAACAATGTCAACACCGCTCTCGTCAACTGCACCTGCGTATGTCTGCTGCATAAGAATGTTTGCTGCATCCTCGTAGAACACACCTGCTCCATACATTTTCTCAATCATAGCTCTTGGCACTTTTCCTTTACGGAATCCAGGTACACTAATCTGTTTCTTCTGCTTCTGATATGCAGAATCCAATGCTTTCTCTAATTCCTCAGCTGCTACCTCAATAGTAAGCTTCGCCATATTATGCTCTAAATTCTCAACCTGTACACTCATGTCAATCGTTATCCTCCTTAAAAATATATATGAATGGTATGTACATCAAATGTAATGTGGGCATGCTTTTTAAACTGCTAAGCCCAGTCATTGGATGATTATAACACAACAAATCCACTATTTCCAGTGTTTTTTACATTAAATTTGCTTTTGTGTATAATTCCATAAATTGTCAGCAATACCAAAACATATTTTTGTCATTTTACGGCATAATATTTCCATACACATACAGCTTGTGTATAACGTTTTAAAAGGAGGTATTGCATTATGGCAGCATCAAGTAGTAAAAAGGCTTCTGTACCGGAGGCAAAAGAGGCTATGAGCCGTTTCAAGGAAGAGGTTGCTTCAGAGCTTGGAGTTCCTTTAAAAGAGGGCTACAACGGTGACCTTACTTCTAAGCAGGCCGGTTCAATCGGTGGCGAAATGGTCAAGCAGATGATCATGAAGCAGGAGCAGCAGATGAAATAAGCTCTGCAATAGCAGGCTTCAAATGTACGCTTCAAATGCAAGCATAAAAAGAGGCCGCGCACCATGGGGTTGGTGTGTGACCTCTTTTGTTATAATACTAATAATATGATTATTTGCTGAACGTTGTATTAGTATACCAGTCCCTGTCGAATATGCTCTACTGTGGCATCGTCTGTGAAGTATCTGACAAGCTCGAGTGCAAACGCAATAGCTGTTCCCATTCCACGACTTGTAATCACATTGCCATCCACAACTACAGGCTGCTCAAGCCACTGTGCACCGAGCAGCTTTTCCTCAAAGCCCGGATGACAGGTAGCTTTTTTGCCCTCAAGTATATGATTCTCACCGAGCACGCTAGGCGCTGCACATATCGCTGCAACAAGCTTTCCCTCAGCGGCAAATCTCTTAATTGTCTTTACTACGGTCTCATCCGCGCCAAGGTTTAATGTACCCGGCATGCCTCCCGGCAGTACGATTGCATCGTAGCTGTCAAAATCAGCCTGTGCCTTTGTGGTATCTGTCTTAAATGTCACCTGATGAGAGCTTGTCACCTCGGCTTTTTCCGTGATTGATATGGTTTCAATCTCCAGCTTTGCTCTTCTAACTATATCGACTACTGTAAGTCCTTCAATCTCCTCACAGCCATCTGCCATAAAAATTCCTACTTTAATCATATTTTTCTCCTTTATTTTTCTTTGATAATACTATGATACCTTTTGACCCTTTAATCATACTATAAAAAGCTGCGGTTCGTCCTTGAATTTTTAAATACCGGTCATTATAATCATATATAAATGATATGAGGGTAAAACAAAAGTATAAACCGTAACTATAAATCTACCAGTAACCTGAAAGGATATACCATGGAAATCGAAAGAAAATACTTACTTAAACAGCTTCCTTCCAATTTAGACAGCTACGCGAGCAAAAAAATCGCCCAGGGCTATCTGTGCACCTCGCCTGTTGTCAGAGTCAGACGCTCAAATGACAGCTATTATATGACCTACAAGGGAGCCGGTCTTATGGTGCGCGAGGAGTACAATCTTCCTCTCACAAAAGAAGCCTACGACCATCTTGTCCAAAAGATTGACGGTCGTCTCATCGAAAAGACACGCTATCTCATACCTCTTGACGGTGGTCTGACCGCAGAGCTTGATGTATTTGAGGGTGATCTGGCTCCTCTTACACTCGTGGAGGTTGAATTCGACTCTGTCGACGCAGCAAATGAATTCACAGCGCCTGACTGGTTTGGCGAGGATGTCACTGAATCCGGCAAATATCACAACAGCTATCTGAGCCGATTGGAAAATTCATAGTACTGCCTGGTCTTTATCGTATTCTTTAAATCATCATACCGCTTTTGCAATGGGCCCTCAGGAACTACAACATCCATAACCACCGCTATGTCATCTATAAGGCGGTCGGTTATGATATCCCTCATTGAAATAAGTATATTGTACTTCTCTTCAAAGGTATCCGCATCAAGGAACTCCAGCAAACGCGGATCCGGTGCCTGGCCTTCATCTGCATCCGGTGCCGGCTCATAACATGCCTGTGTCTGAACACTCACAGCTTCAGGTGCATTAGCTGCAATCTCATTAGTGTTGGAAGAGATACTCTTTCCCGACATATCCTCCGGCTTATCCTTAAGCGTGATCTTCTCAAATCTGTATTTCTGCTTCACATCAGGATATTTCTCATGGTCCACCTCGCTTACAAACATGTCGAGTGGTCTGGCGTATATCCCAAAATCATCATATAAAGCCTGATAAATCACAAGCTTTTCCCCTGTCTCTGAATGTGTCGCCACTGTAACTATCTGGTACAGCTTATTCTTAAAGTGCCTGTAAAGCTCTCCGGGCTTTGGTGTTCTGTCCATCATTTCTGCCTCTTTTCCTATTATTTAAAAGTTGTTAATCATGTCTAAGCCTTCCCCAAGGAAATCTCTCTCAAACTCCAGATTGCCACTGTATCCCATGGCAATCAGATCCTCAACACTGCCAAACATGCTCTGTGTCTCAGCCTCTATAATCTTTGCACCGTCTGCCGCTTTGGTATGCAGTGTCTGGCAGTTTCTTGAGTGCTCCTGCGCCAGCCTCTGCTGCGCCTCGCTATGTCCGTGCATAGTCTCAAGCTCTTTTTGTGTCGTATCATCCGCAAAGCGTGCGTTATTTTTCACTGCCCTCTGCACTATATCCGGATTGCTCTTCTGCGGTCTCTGCTGTGGCTGTGGTCTCTGAGGCTGTTGTGCTCTCTGCTGCATCTGCTTCTGCTGCGGTCTCGGTTTGTTTGGCTGCGTATTTTTGCTGCCTGCGTTCTTTGATTTTTTATTAATATAAAAAATTGCTCCTAAGATAATTGCCCAAATTATAATATCCATATTCTGCTCCTTTATCAATCTACATTTTCCATGTCAATCCCTGAATATCCTGCACATATCGCGCAGTATGTACTCTGCTGTCTGTTCCGGCTCCCATTGCTTTTCAACGCCCACAAGCAGCGGATTAAGCTCTGACAGTATCCTTGCCGTGCGCCGGTCTGTCGTGCCCTCATACTTATCATTTATGGCCTCAGCCTGCTTCACACATGCCTCAAGCTGCTTTAATATATCCTTCCAGAACTCCTCGTAATATATCTCATGCACTCTCTTAGTCTTTTGTGTGAAATTTAGCTCTGCAAGCTCTTTGTTGCTGTGCCCCAGATAGAAATATGACAGAGCAAACAAATCAGGCTTTTTCCTTTCAAGCCCCTCATTTGTCAGGTGTATCAGATTCTCTATCTCACTCTGTAAAATGATACCGTTGTCAAATGATGACAGATATCTCTCCCCCTGCTTTACAACAGAGTCCAGAGTCGTGTGAAAATCCGTGTCCACCTTGCTGATTAAAAATTCATCGTCAAAAATGCCGCTTTTCGCTTTGCAAGCCTTTATCAGCTCTCCAAAGTGCTTCCGGTCGGTTCCTGTGAGCTCACGATACCCAATAACTTGCTGCTCAAGCTCCTTTAAATCTGAAAGCAGGCTGCTTAAACCTGTCTTCACGCCATAATAGCGCTTTGCAACACCGGAGGAATTCTTTTTGGTTTTGACATACAGCTTAAGCCAGCTGTTGACCACTGTCATGTCGGCACCTGCCGTATCCATCGCTGTCTTAAATTTCTTTTCCGTATCACTTAGTCCTAAAATCATCACACACCCTCAAACATCATTCTAAAACTATATAATAACAATTTTACACCATTATCATATTTTTTTAAAGAGCCTTTTTTCGCTCTGAAAAGCCCACTTTAAACGCAAAAAAGGAAGCCATACAATAACTGTATGACTTCCTATATACTCTTCATGTTATTCGCATCGTCGTGCAAATGGCACGAGCGGCTTTGTTATGATAGCAAAATCAGATTAACGACCGAACTGCATATCGTTGTTACCTGATTTTGTTGTGAACATCTCAAGCATGTTGATTGGATCGTTGTAATCCATAAGCCATCCCTCACGGGCGAAATCAAACTGTCCGTCCTTACGGCTGTTAAGGAATACGTTCCACTCCTGCTGCTCAACCTTTAAGTTGATACCTACCTTTGAAAGATCAGCCTGGATAGCCTCACCAATCTTTACATTTGACTCTGAGTTGTTTACAAGATATGTGAACTCGACAGTCTGGTTTACCTGGCCTGTGCTCTCATCTAATAATCCGATAGAAGCAAGAAGCTCTTTAGCCTCCTCAAAGTTCTTATCGTAATCTGTGCCGTAGTAGTCCTTGTTCTTGAACTCGCCACCGTTACCATCTGTAACGCCCTCTGGGATAAATGTTGTGGCAATCTTCTGTCCGCCCTGGGCGATTGTATCGATAATGTACTGACGATCGATAAGAAGACAGATTGCTTTTCTGAATACCTTAGCCTGGTCAGCATCTAATCCAAGTTCTGAGTAGAGCTTAGAGTTAATGTTGAAGCCTACGTAGTATGTTCCAAGGTTGTCAACTGTGTAGAACTCGCTTGTCTTCTTAGCTGCCTCAATCTCTGCTGTAGGAATTGAATCAATAAAATCAAGGTCACCGTTCTGGTAAGCTGTGTAAGCTGAAACATCATCAGATGTAAGCATTACGTTCATCTCATCAACTGTTACATTGTCAGCATCCCAGTAGTTAGGATTCTTAACATATGTCATGCTTGAATCATGTTTCCACTCCTTGAGTGTGAATGCACCGTTTGTAACGAACTTGTCGCTTGCATCGTTTGCCCAGTCATCATTTCCCTCTACTGACTTCTGGTTTACAGGGAAGAAGAATGGGAATGCACATAAGTCAAGGAAGTATGGTGTAACTGCTTTAAGCTTGACTGTAAGAGTCTTTCCATCATCAGAAGCTACTACATCATCAGCAGCAAGACCCTTTGTATCATCATATCCTGCGAATACTGCGCAAAGGTAGCTGTAATCTGCAGCTGTCTTAGGATCTGCAGCTCTCCTCCAAGACCACTCGAAATCCTTTGCAGTAAGCTCATCACCATTTGACCACTTAAGACCGTCACGCATTGTGAATGTGTATGTGAGGCCATCCTCAGAAACCTCATAGCTCTCTGCACATGCAGGCTCAAGCTTGCCCTCAGCGTTGTAACGCATAAGACCCTCAAAGCTGTTTACTGCAAGACATCCGCCGTCAACAGTACTGTTTAATGCAGGATCGATATGATCAGGCTCTGATGCCATGAAGATGTTTAACTTTCCAGCATTCTTTGTGTTCTTTGCATTGTAGAAGTATTTCATACCCTCTACTGTTGAGTATACGCCTGTGACATAATCCTTGAGCATATACTGGTCATTGTAGTAGTAAAGTGGAATAACACACCATGTATCCATAAGCATATCCTCTGCCTGGTGCATCATCTCTGCACGCTTTGCAAGATCTGCTTCTGTACGGATAGAATCTACTAACTCATCATAGCCTGTCCAGTCTACGCCTGCTGATACAGCAGTATGAGAAGTGCCGTTAGCAGATGTGTCGTTAGTAGATATTTTGCCCTCGCTCTTGCTTCCACAAGCAGTCATGCCAAGTGCCATAGCTGCAACAAGAGTAAGTGCTACTAATCTCTTTTTCATCTTTCTTCCTCCTAATTAATTAATATGAAAAATAAATTTATGTTAGAACCGGCACATGTGGCTTAAGCTATATGCCGGTAAAAACCTTATATTAGCGGTTGAAGCATGCAACCATATGTCCGTTTCCTCTGTCTGTAAGCTCCGGACGTGCTGCTGCACACTGTTCTGTCGCATATTTACAACGCGAACGGAATGGACAGCCGCTAGGCATGCGAAGAGGCGAAGGAACATCTCCCTCAAGCACGATTCGCTTGCTGTGTCTGGCAGTCTCAGGATCCGGGATCGGAACCGCTGAAAGCAACGACTGTGTGTACGGATGGATTGGATTGTCCATCAGCTCATCCGCATCTGCAAGCTCCATCATATGACCTAAGTACATAACAGCTATTCTATCAGAGATATGCTGCACTACAAGCAGATCGTGCGCTATAAACAGGTATGATAACCCTCTCTCCTTCTGCAGATCCTCAAACATGTTGACTACCTGGGCCTGAATTGAAACATCAAGTGCCGATACCGGCTCATCACATACGATAAACTTCGGATCTACTGCAAGCGCTCTTGCTATTCCGATACGCTGTCTCTGTCCACCCGAAAACTCATGTGCATAGCGTGTGGCATGGTCTGCGTTTAATCCAACTGTCTCCATGAGATCCATAATCATCTCATGGCGCTCTTTCTTGCTACTGTAAAGCTTGTGCACATCGAGAGGCTCTCCAATGATATCCTCAACCGTCATACGAGGGTTGAGTGATGAATACGGATCCTGGAATACCATCTGCATCTGCTTACGGTAAGGATGCATATCCACATCTATCTTCTTCTCACTGTCAAACAATACATTGCCGTCAAACTCAATGCGTCCCGCTGTCGGCTGGTACAGACGTAAAAGAGTACGTCCTACGGTTGTCTTTCCACAGCCCGACTCGCCAACAAGTCCAAGCGTCTCACCCGGCTTTATGGCAAATGACACATCATCGACTGCCTTTAACTCCATCTTTTTAAATCCGTCATGAACAGGGAAATACTGCTTCAAATGGTCTACCTTGAGCAGGTACTCGTTGTTATTTGTCTCATTACTCATTTGATTTTCCCTCCTCCATCATATTCTTTATATTCATCCAGCATGATGCGAGATGATCTTCTCCAACCCAGATTTCCTCCGGCTTTTCGGTGAGACATATCTTCATAGCGGCATCACAGCGAGGGCAGAATGCACAGCCCTTTGGCATGTTGAGCATATTGATTGGTGTGCCTCCGATAGGAACAAGCCTGGTTTTTGAATTGGTCTTTGTAGGGATTGAACGAAGCAGTCCCTTTGTGTACTCATGCGCCGGGCTGTAGAATATGGCATCTGCTGTTCCTCTCTCACACACACGGCCACCGTACATAACTATGATCTCATCACACATTGAAGCAATGACACCCAGATCATGTGTAACCATGATGATTGCCATGCCGAGCTTTTCCTGCAGTGACTGCATAAGCTCAAGAATCTGTGCCTGGATAGTCACATCAAGAGCTGTTGTCGGCTCATCTGCGATAAGGATATCCGGCTCACAGGCTAATGCCATAGCTATCATGACACGCTGTCTCATACCACCCGAAAGCTCATGAGGGTACTGATTTACACGCTTCTCAGGCTCATTTACTCCTACAAGTGTGAGCATCTCTATAGCGCGCTCCTTTGCTTCCTTCTTTGTACGATCTGTGTGAAGAAGCACTGCCTCCTCAAGCTGGTAGCCTACCGTAAATACCGGATTAAGCGATGTCATAGGATCCTGGAAAATGATTGAACAGCATTTTCCTCTGAAATCTGCCATTTTCTTTTTGTTCCATTTGGTGATATCCTCACCCTTATATTTCACTGAGCCGCCTGTGATAGCACCATTCTCAGCAAGAATCTGCATGATTGAATATGCTGTAACTGACTTTCCTGAGCCTGACTCTCCTACGATTCCAAGAGTCTTTCCCGGCTCAAGCTTAAAGCTGACACCGTTTACAGCTGATACGTCTCCGTTATCGGTCTTGAAGGTAGTGTGCAGATCAGATACTTCAAGAACAAACTTATTATCTTCCATCTTACTCACTCCTTACTATTTCGATAATTTAGGGTCAAATGCATCTCTTAAACCGTCACCGATAAGATTCAATGTAAGAACAATGATACAAATCGTAAGCGCCGGAAAAATAAGACGCAATGGGTAGCTCTGGAGTCCGCCACGCGCTGTATTTGCCAACGAACCAAGTGAAGGCATAGGAGCCGAAACACCAAGTCCGATAAATGACAGATAACTCTCAGTAAAGATGGCTGATGGTATCTGAAGCGCTGTAGTAATGATGATTACTGACAGACAGTTCGGTAAAATGTGTTTTCTGATAGTGCGGGCTGATGATGTTCCGATACACTTTGCTGCGAGAATGTACTCATTCTGCTTGATGGTAAGAATCTGACCTCTTATAAGTCTTGCCATTCCTACCCAGTAAAGCAATCCAAACACTATGAAAAGTGCAATCATGTTGACACCGAGCTTTGAAAGCACTGTACCCTTTATTACAGGTGTTAGCACCTCATTTAATACAACTGCGAGTAAAATGATGAGCAGCATATCCGGCAATGAATAAATGATATCTACTATTCTCATCATAACCATATCTACCTTGCCACCGCAGAAGCCTGATACGGAACCGTAAATGATACCGATTATAAGCACAAGCAGTGATGCAAACACACCGACTCCCAGCGAAACACGAGCTCCGTAAACAACACGGATAAAATAGTCTCTTCCGAGCTCATCTGTGCCAAAAATGTGCGGGAACAGCTTCTCACCTGCATCAATCTGTGCCTGCTCAGCATCGCTGTACTGGAAAGGTCCTAAGTTCTGTGCCCCCTTAACGATATCTGCATAGCCGTAAGGCACAATCTTTGGTGCCAGAAGAATAACCAAAATAAGTAAAACCAAAACTATAATAGAACCCATAGCCAGTGGATTTTTACGGAGTCTCTTAAGACCATCCTTAAAGAAGGTAGTTGACTCACCCATAACCTCCTGCTGGCGTTTCTCTTCATCTGATGCCTTGGCAAAATCCTTCATATCGAACTTGCTAAGGTCAATCTGTGTGGAGAAAGGAGCTCTCTTCATATTATCTTTCATCTTTATCTCTCCTTAATCAAGCTTAATACGTGGATCAATCACTTTGTATACAATATCTGTAATGAGGTTCGCGCCTACCATGATGACAGCAAGGAAAAGCGTTGTGGCCATAATCATTGTGTAATCACGGTTTGTGATACAGCTCACGAACTTGGAACCGAGTCCTCCGATATTGAAAATACTCTCAATAACCATTGAACCTGTGAGGATACCACCAATCATAGGTCCCACATATGTGATGACCGGAATGAGCGCATTACGAAGCGCATGTACAAATATAATCTTGTACTGATGTACACCCTTGGCCTTTGCCGTACGGATGTAATCCTGTCCGAGTGCATCAAGCATTGAAGTCTTTGTAAGTCTTGTAATATATGCCATCGGTGAAAGTGACAGTGACAGCACCGGAAGTAATATCATGTTGCTTCCTGAGCTGAAGGCCTGCACCACGCCAAGCTTTATACAGAAGAAATAAAGTAATAACGTAGCGATGACAAATGACGGCATCGACGTAATCAGTGTGACGAAGAATACTATAACTCGATCCGGCCACCTGTTTCGCATCAGCGCTGCTATCGAACCGAGCACCACTCCGAATACTATCGCAGTGAGCGCCGCTAAGAGTCCAAGCTTCGCTGAAATCGGGAAGCTCTCCCCGATGATATCTGAGATCGGACGGTCTGTCTTAAGACTAACACCGAAATCTCCGTGCAGCACGCCTGCCATGTAGTTCTTGTACTGGACTATAAGTGGCTGATCCAGTCCGTAGCGTGCCTCAAGCTCTTTCATTACCGCCGGACTCTTTGCCTTCTCCGAATTGAATGGACCACCCGGAATTGCATTCATGGCAAAGAATGTAATAAGACTGATAATGAAGATTGTAAAAATCGCGAGAATAACTCTCTTTACAATGTACTTACCCATATTTTTCTCTCCCTCTTGGATTTGTATCGATAATGCATTATTTTGATTTTTTAAAGCATTATCACTGCACCACGTCAAAGTATTTTGTCTAATACGCAAAAAAGTGCGAATGACGTCATTGTCATTACACACTCCCTAATCTTGCTGTCTGATACAACTGTCGTTCTGACGCGAACAATTCTTTTTTATTATACACATAAATCATGCTTTGTCAATTGGATATATTTTCCTATATTGTTTTCATTTCTGCATAAAAATTAGTCATTTTTTTATAATACTCATTAATAAGGGCAGTTTATGCAGTCTATAAGCGTTATTTATACATTTTTATTCATTTTTATTTTTGCATTAATATATTAATTTTCAGTGCATGATTACTTTGAATTGTTAAGTACCGGCGTTATTCTGGCATTAAATGGGTATTTGGTGTATAATTACTTATCATTATATATCAAGGAGCCACCTATGCTTACATACGACGATGCACTCAATCTCAACTACTATAAAAAAACAACCTTTACCGGCTGGATGAACGGCATGCGCTTTCTCATAAAGCGTGAGGAGCCAGTCATAAAGGAAGCCACCGAGGATACTCCCGAGGAAAAGGGTGAGCCAATCTTTCATGCATGGATATGGCCGGGGCCGTATATTTTTGACCTGACTGACGACAGCAAAAAAACGGACAATACCTTTCCATTTACAGATGACGGGAAAAAACAGTGTGTAGACTGGATTAATGAGGTCATCAGTGCACACTCAAACGAATATCCGAAAATAAAACAGATGTAGAAAACCCGCTTTCGTAATGTGATAAATAATATTGACACACCTGAAACAAAATGATATACTGTCAAAGTGTTTGCGGGCATGGCGGAATTCTTGACAATTGAACTGCTAACGTTCAATTGTAGGCAGATGCGCTACTGTACGCGGCATATATATGCGGGCATGGCGGAATTGGCAGACGCGCTAGATTTAGGTTCTAGTGGGAGACCGTGCAGGTTCAAGTCCTGTTGCCCGTACTATTTACAAGGGTTTCAGAGGTTTTTATTACTTCTGAAATTCTTATTTTTTTATCATTTTTCCTATACGAAAGGATACCACAATGCAGGCTTACAAGGATTTAGTAAAAGCACTTCCCGGCTTAAAAGAGGATATGCCACGCGCATTTTACATGCTCGCAGAGCTCTTTGATTACGGTTCATTTGATATATGCAGAAGTGATGACAAATATATAATCCCATATATCATGAATGATGCGGTGGAATGCTACCTGACTTTGGAAAATGCAGTGTTAAAGGGCGATTATCATAGCGAGGAAGAAATCATTTTGGCATCGTTGGTTTTAGGAAGTGAAAAAGGTTATGGACTCATTCTGCACCAGCAGGACAATGTGATCACACTCTGGTTTGATAATTTGCATGTGCATGAGGCATGCTTTAAATACCATGAAATAGGACATTTCTGGGTAAAGGGACAGGAACAGTGGCGCATGCTCGTATATATGGTAGGAACAATCGCAGACAAGTATATGTACATGGGAAAGGAATACTGCAACGAGACAGAATGTTTTATCCAGAGCCTTATTTACTTTGCACCATTTCGCAGATGGACACCGGTACCCGGCGATTTGATGGAGTATCATTTTCCGGCGCGTGTAGAGGGAATAGACATTATGGAGGAGCTTTGCAGGGAGGTTTCGGACACTGATTATCTTAAGCTCATTGCACGCTACAGGGCAAATCCATGTGAAAAAACGGAAAAGCTTTTGAGCAGACATTTAGCCGATGCAAAAAGAGTACCGCTTTATCAGTATATTTATAAGCTTGTGATAAAGGCATCAAAGGATTATCCGGAGAGAAATTACGGAAATAAGATAAATGAACGCATAAAAGAAAAGCGTAAAGCGCTTGAAAAGGAGCTGCTTCAAAATGGATACACCGGAAAATACCCTGTGTTTTCAAAGAAAAATACGACTGTGCGTGTAATGGAGGAACAGCCCTACGTCACAGCAATTCTCGAGTGGGATGATTACAAATATAAGCAGCAGCTCATGGTTTCTGAGTGCAGTGCCAAAAAGTATGATGGAATAAATGCGGGATTTTTTAAAGGAATGGGCAGACACGGACGCATTGTGCAGGTGTAGATACACATAAAACAAAAGCCACGGAGCAATCCGTGGCTTTCATAATACGCTTATTACAAGGATGGGCTTGAGAAGACTCGAACTTCCGACCTCACGCTTATCAGGCGTGCGCTCTAACCGGCTGAGCTACAAGCCC
>OLQR01000453.1_pt1 | contig 32222 bp, 25 predicted proteins | sample 1671881 | NCBI WGS metagenome assembly OLQR01 (sample SAMEA3136623, study PRJEB25190) | human gut metagenome | biome: human gut; feature: human-associated habitat; material: faeces | place: Austria | collected 2013 | reverse complement strand
ATTTTTCTTATAATTTATTTATTCATGTTTTTTACTATATTTCTGACACTTGATTGACTCACCAGTACATCGTTTCGTAAATAACTGTATCATTCACGCAGGATACAGATTCGAGTGTGCAGTTCAAAAAACAGACCGCCAGGATGTTTCCCACACTTCCTGACGGTCTGTTTGTCTGTTTCTGTTATGATTTATATGTCATCTCCGAAGGTGATCGTGAAGATACTGATCCATCGCGTAATTTGTTAATTGCCACATTCGATACTGATTTCATTAAATTTCTCCAAAATCGTATCAACGTTCATATTTTTCTTTTCGTCTCCTTCCAGATCCATCACTGCATGTCCCTGATGCATCATCAGCAGGCGGTCACCGTATTCCACTGCATAACGAAGATTATGGGTAACCATAATAGTGGTCAATTGTTTCTCCCGTACAACTTTATCGGTAAGCTCCATAATCAGTTCTGCGGTCTTCGGATCCAGCGCAGCTGTATGTTCATCCAGAATCAGAAAGTCAATCGGTGTCATCGTAGACATCAGAAGCGACATTGCCTGTCTTTGCCCGCCGGATAAAGAACCGACTTTTACATGGAGCTTATCTTCCAGCCCCAGATTCAGCTGACGCAATTGTTCCTGATAGAACGGGATTCTACTCTTATTTGTTCCCATGCTCAGACCAAAGAATTTTCCTTTGTGATCTGCCATGGACATATTTTCCAGAATGGTCATATTCGGACAGGTGCCCATTGCCGGGTTCTGGTATACCCGTCCGATTCGGCGCAGACGACGGTATTCTTTTTCTTTGGTAATATCCTGCTCTTCAATGAGTATCTTCCCGCTGTCCGGGGTGATGCTTCCGCATACGATGTTTAACATAGAAGTTTTTCCGGAACCATTGCTCCCCACTACGGATACAAACTGCCCTTTTTTAATAGAAAGATTAAAATCCTCGAACAGGCACATTTCATTTACCGTACCCGGATTATAATATTTATGAATATGTTGAAGTTCAAGCATTTTTTCCTCCTTTCTGACCTTCTGCCATACCTTTGGCTTTCTGTTTTCTTTCCATACTGATGACAAGGATCACCAGGAACAGTACGGCAGTGATCAATTTCATGGACTGTGGATCAAAGAAGCGGATGGCTATCGCCACACATCCTTTATAGAGAATCGAGCCGATGATAACCGCTGTTGTCGTTTTTACAAATGTCAGTTTCTTAAACAGGCTGGTTCCGATGATGACGCTGGCAAGACCGATGACCATAGAGCCGGTACCTGTTGAAATATCGAATACTTTCTGTTCCTGTGCAAATACACAACCGGATAAAGCCACCAGTCCGTTGGAGATGGCAAGACCGAGAATCTTAACATTTCCTTTGTCTTTTGCCAGAGCAGTTACCAGATTATCGTTATCTCCTACTGCACGCAGCAGATACCCGGATTTGGTCTGCAAATAAAAATCCAGCAGGAATTTTGCGATCAGAACAACAAGTAAGATCAGAACGATCTTCATGTATCCCGGAATCGTTTCTCCGAAGAGGGATTCCAGCATACCGTTTTTAAACATAGTTTCCTGAGAAAACAGAGGAACGTTATTGGTTCCCGCTATTTTCAGATTTACAGTGTACAGTGCGGTCATCATGATAATTCCGGATAACAGGTCACGGACTTTGCATTTCACATGGATCAGACCGGTGCAGATACCTGCCAGAACACCGACCAGAAATGCTATCGGTATAGTCAGATACGGATTGACCCCACGTGTAATCAGTGCCGCTGTCACAGCTGCTCCCAGAGGGAAACTTCCGTCTACAGTCAGATCCGGAAAATCCAGAATCTTATATGTTATATAAATACCCAGAGTCAGGATGCCGTAGATCAGACCCTGTTCCACAATCGTCATGATAAAATCCATCACATTTTTCCTCCGCTTTTATTTAGCCCTCGGAAATCTCGGAAAATGTTTCCACTGCACGGTCGTTCATGCTGTCCGGAACTGTGATTCCAAGATTTTCTGCTACTTTTTCGTTTACATACAGGTTACTTTCTGTCAGCAGCTGGTATTCCATATCTTCTGCTTTTACTTCTCCCTTCAGGATTTTCGCTGCCATCTTACCAGTGTCTTTTCCAAGGCTTACATAGTCGATTCCTTCTGCTGCCAGACATCCGATCTTCACCTGTTCGATTTCACTTCCGAATACCGGAATCCCTTTTTCGTTTGCCTGATCCAGAATAGCCGGGAGAGAGCTGACTACCGTGTTATCTGTCAGGTTGGTCAGGCAGTCTACTTTCGTCAGCAGATCTGCGGTTGCAAGAGAAATATCGGAGCTGCTGGTGATTCCTGCGGTCTCCAGGGTAAATCCATACTGATCTGCCAGCTCTTCGTATTGACTGATGCTGTATACAGAGTTTGCTTCGCTGGTGGTGTAAAGGATTCCGATGGTTTTTGCATCCGGAAGGATCTCACGGATCATCTTTAACTGTGCTTCTACCGGAAGCTGATCGCTGGTTCCTGTAACTGCACCTACCGGCATTTTGTCATCCGTTGCAAGTTCTGCTTCTACCGGATTGGTAACTGCGGTGTATACAACCGGTATCCCTTTTTCCATTGCTGCGTTGTAGGCAGCCTGGGCACTTGGTGTTGCAATTGCACAGATCAGATCCATGTTATCTGTCACGAAGCTCTGTGCAATCTGGGATGCGGTTCCCATATCTGCATCTGCATTATTTACTTTTACGGTCAGGTTCTTGCCCTCTTCGATACCCTCTTCTTTCAGACCTTCCAGAAATCCCTCACGACAGTTATCCAGAGAACCGTGCTCTGCGAACTGGGAAATACCGATAGTATAGCTTTCTCCATCTGTAGCTTCTGCTGTTTCTGTGTTTTCTGCATCATCGGTGCTGTCTGTCGTTTTTGTTGCTGCTGTATCTGTAGTCTTGGTATCGCTTCCTCCGCAACCTGCCATAGATGCTACCATTACTGCTCCTAAGATTACTGCCAGTACTTTCTTCTTCATAATTTTTTTCTCCTTTTCTTTTCCTTTTTTAGTGTTTCAAAAGCAAAAGAGATGGAATTTTTGTTTTTTATAAACAAAAACCGCCTCAAGCTAATTATTGCTTGAGACGGTAATAAAATTCTTTATTATCGCGGTACCACTCAAATTGACGAATCGTCCACTTTACACGTACTAACATACGTTCCTCATTGATAACGGGTTTGGTTCCCGGCAGTGCCTACTCTTTTTGTAAAATCTTTATTTCGGGCTGCCCTCGAAAGTCCATTCAGCTATAAAATCCATGCGGCAATCACACCACCTGCCGCTCTCTGAAATTTCTTTTAAAGCTTACTCCTCTTTCTCATCGGTTTTGCTTTTGATAGCCTTATTCTATGCTCTATTCTTTCATTTGTCAACACTTTAATGTAAAAAAGTTTTATTTTAGTTGTTGGGCACGGAGTGAACAGTAACTTATTTTTTCACTCGACAGCCACCGGACGCATCATGGAAGACAGTTCCTGCCGGTACTGATCGGCTTTTTCCTGATTGCCCTGTTCTTTCCGTACCATCTTTGTGATTCCCGGATACTGTCCCGGGAAGCTTTCCAGCATGATACCATCTCCATAGATTAGGTAAACATCTCCGTCTGTCATATCTTCCTCTGTCAGCTTCTTTCCATTCTCATCCGTAAGCTTATCCGGTATCGTTCCGGAGAAAATCGTGTCCGTGTCCAGATCCGCAAAATACCAGCTGTTATCATCTGTATGAAAATACACTGCTGTCATCGGCTTTTCCCCGCATCCCGCCAGACAGAACATAACAAGTACCGCCAGCATCACGATCCATTTTTTCATTATTCCACCTCCTAGTCTCTGTCAGTATTTGATTATTTCGACTTCACACTGTGCTAGCACCATGAAAAACATTAATATTACTGACTTCTACAATGTTTTTTATCTGGCACTACCATTAGTGGGAGATTTTTGATATAAATTTAATTGATCGTTGGAAGTACTTCCATAACCTGATCAATCACTTCCACAATTCTCTGCATATCCATATTTTCTTTTACATCAGAACTATCATTCACGTTCAAACCATCTTGCCAGTCCTGGACAATAGATACTGCCGGGATATTCACTAATGCAAACGGATAATGGTCACTGTTGGTTGCCATTGTCAGGAAAAATCTGTCACTGGGTGTAAATAGTTCTGACATACTGTTTTTATTTAATTCTGCCAGTTTTTTCAATCCCTCATCATCATATTCCGCATTGTCTGGTCTTTTGTTTCCTTCGATCATCGCCATATAACCCAGATCACTTTTTTCTGCAATAGTATCAATATTTATTACTCCGATGATCTGTTTCCGCTCGTCCTCCGTCAGCTTACCAACATACCATCTTGAACCCAGCATATATTTCTCTTCGCCCGAGAACAGGATGAATTTTATATTATACGGTATCTCTGTATCTTTTAAAATCCTTGCCAGTTCAAGCACTGCTGCCACTCCGGAACCGTTATCATTGGCGCCCACCGAATCTTCTGCACTGTCATAATGGGCACTTATGATCAGATTTTTTGTAGTATCAATAGATGAGTTTTTTGTCACAATGATATTTTCACCAATGCCGTCAACAATTGCATTCTCGGCTGTTGATGCCAGAAACACATCCGCCTGCGAGGAATGCCTTATTGCATTCTCATTGTTTTCATCGTTATATTCGAATTTCTGGTATTCTATATTGTCATATCCCAGATTGCCAAAATATTCACTAATATATTCTTTTACATTCTGTATTGCATCAGAATTTATTGGACGCGGTTCAGAAGTGATTTCATCGATGATCTGTTCAATATTCTGTTCCAAAGGCTCTATTATTGTACCGTTCTGGGTAACACTCTCCGCCATTGTCTGAATTGGTGCTATTAATGATATAACCATAATTAAGGCAATTGTAATTTTTTTCATTTGTGAGCTCCCTCATTTTACCAAGTATTAATCAGTATCTTTTATCCAATAACTTTCCATGCAAAACCATAGGCTACAACGAAAGCTTTTTTCCATACCATAAACATTATCATGTGATATACTTCTGCCAATTAAATCTCAGATTTTGAAAAAGGGACAGACATTGATAAATTTACTTAGTTCCATTCTGGGCTATGCACGGAACATTACAACCACATGATCAAAAGGCGGTAAATCTGATATTCTAAATGTACATTGTGATCCTTTTTTAACAAAATTAGCTTTTTTATCATTTATGTTATCAACTGATACTATTATACCATGAACTGCATCACCAACCAAGTGTTCTTTTTTGCTTTTACAGCGTTCGTACAGTGCTTTTACAATTCATTGCACATCTGTAAAGGAAAGAGACTTCTTGCTATATATTATGTTAAATTCCTGAAAGTATTTTCTTTGCGTTCTCCAGGTTATTTTTTCCATTTATTTTTAGATATACTTTACTGATTTCAGAAGGCTCTCCTATTTCTCTGCAGAGATCCTGTGCCTGGGAAATGGGTATGTAGATTTCGTTGCCTTCTATTACTACAGCGGCTTTACAGGGCATATATGAGGTTTGCGGTCCTCTTGCGGAATTGCTGGATAAGGTAGTAAGATCATCTGTGGCTTTGGAAGTATCCTTCTCTTTTTCATCCAGGGAATAAAAAATATTTAGGTTTTCACCCATCTCTAAAAATTTTTCCTGTTGTTTTTTTGAAATGGCATGATTATTATAGTCTTTCATATCCCGTAGGGAACCATTTCCCAGCAATAACAACGGCATCTTCCCCAGTTCATTCTGAGTTGGATTTTTTCCAAACGCATTCATATCAATTCCTGAAAAAGTCGTTGTTTCCGTATAATCTTCAATTTTGATGACAACCGGGACTTCTATGACTGGCCAGATTTCTTTTATACCTTTTATCTTCTTCGCTTTCTGCAAAAAATCTTCATCATAAGCCAGATCTCCAAGTGGGAGCAACACAGTAAATTGCCGTTTTTCTTCTTTCATGCCTGCCAGCAGCATTCCTAATAATGTAAGTATCAATGCCAGCAGAAGTATGACTAATAAGGTAAAGCTGTCTATTTTTTTTCTTTTCAATGAGAAGCCGCCTTCCTCGCTTCTTCAAGAAGGATATTTTTCTTATGAAGCTTTCTGACCAGAATCAGGATTATGGAAATAAGCAGTACTGCAACAACTGCAGCTATGGAATACCACCAGTTATTGGTTTTCTCCTGGTCATCTTCAACCTTTAAAGTTTTTATCTGGGTTTCTTTGATTTCAGAATCAAATTTTATTTCTTCCTCATATGATTTGCCATCTGCATCCTCATACGTAAGAATTAATTGACCTGCACATTTTCCTGTTTTTCCTTTTACATATATGCGAAGACTTCCTTGGGATAAATCTCCGGCCTCTATGGTCCCTAAGAATGCAGTATCGTTTGAGCTTAATTCATCAGCCTTTAAGCTGACACTTGCATTGTATATTTTGTCTCTTCCGAGATTCATTGCTTTTACCGGGATCTCTACTGTATCCATAGTGTATAAAACAGATGGAATATCTGAAGCTTCCAGCTTAACACGAACCGGTTGGATGATCTGAAAAGACAGTAATTCTGTACCGGTAGTTGCCGTTGCTTTCGAATCTTCATAATCCAGAGAAAAAGTAATGACAGCCTGGCCAGGATCACAGTTTTCTGTTATAGTAATCATCTGTTCCAAAGTAATTGCTTCACCAGGAGCCAGGACTTGTACATAAAAAGAGTTTTTCTCAAATTCGATTCCTTTGTTCTCTGTAGAAAGGGAAATTTTTAAACCAAATACATTTTGACTGCAGCTTTTATTTCGAAATGTCAGCGACATTTCTGTTGTAGAACCAGCCTCCAATCGTCCACCTGAAAGATTGCTGTCTTCTAATAATACCTGCGGTTTATGTAATATTTTTTCACTTGATGAGTCTGATGTTGAATTACCTCCTCCCCCACCGCCCGAATACCCTCCGTTGTCTATAACCGGATCTGTTATCTGCGGGGCGCCACCGTCTTCCGGATTATCACTGTCTATTACAACATGAAAAGGATTCGATTTAGAACCATCACCAAAGTCATCTCCTGATGTAAAAATATCCGGATTCGGATTTTCTTTATCGGTATCAGCTTTATCAGGAGTCTTTTCATCCTCTGCCGGAGGTTCGGTACTCGGAGGTTCGGTACTCGTAGATTCATCCTCTTTTTCATCAAGGGTTAACGAGTTATCATTCTCATAAGATACGGACGGATCTGAGTCCGTAAATCCTTCTTCAGCAGATGTAACTTCCGTGTTTTGAGGCTCTGTGGCAAAAACGGTAGCTGGAAGAAATATTATTGTCGTACACAATACTAATGCCGTTTTTACAAATAAATTTCTCATTATCAGGCAGTCCTTTCTCTTAAGATTCCTCCATCCATTTCATATACGTGGTCACATAAGATTCTGATGTCCTCTTCATTATGGCTTGCCAGCAAAATGGTTTTTCCTGCTGCTTTTAAATCCAACAGAAGTTCTCTTATTTCTTCCACGCCATGTTTATCCAGTCCATTAAACGGCTCATCCAGGATCAAAAACAGAGGATCTTCCATAATGGCCTGTGCAATACCAAGGCGTTGACGCATTCCAAGGGAATATTTTCCGACTGGTTTCTTCATGTCCGGATCCAATCCTACCCTTTTTAAGACTATGCGGATATCGGCCTTCGAGATCCGGCCATTCATGTCTGCCAGGATCTCCAGATTTTTAAAGCCCGTATATTGTGTAAGAAAACCGGGAGTCTCGATAATAACTCCAAGACTTTCAGGAAAATCCACATCATGGCCTATTTTTTTTCCAAATACAAAAATAGTGCCCGTAGTTACAGGAAGAAACCCACAGATGCATTTCATAAGGACGGTCTTTCCTGAACCGTTATTTCCAACAATCCCATAGACGTTCCCTGTTTTCAGGGAAAGATTTACTTCCTGTAACACGATGTCTTCACCGAAACGTTTGGTCACGTGTTCTATTTTTACGCAGGTGTTCTGCATCATTCCACTTGCTCTTTGCGGATCACAGGCCAGATTAAATGTCCCTTCAGATTTCTTCCAATCTTCCATATAAAACACCTCCCAGAATTCCCAGCATTACTAATAAAAACAACAGTAGAAATAGCCAAAGTCCTATTTTGTCCGGTCCCCAATTTTCATCCGCCAGTATCCATTCTACTGGATAAAACCATATCTGATTCTTAAAATAGCGGTCATGAAGGATAATTCCGAAATAAAAGCTTACAAAAGGGATTCCATATGCCATGTAAGCAGAATCCCATAAAATCCCGCAGCTTCCACCGAAAGTACTTATGATACTTCCGATAAGTCCTGTCCGAAATGCCTTCATGAGTAAGTCCAGAAGTGCTTCTTTCTGAATAGCACCCTTTATCTCCAGCGGATAGAACACAATAAAATTGATAAAAAGTACCGTTAGTATAGATAACGTCCAGACCATAAAACCAGATACCATAATGGAAAAAACTTTACCTTCGATATACTGTCTGCGAGTAGTTCTGGGAAGTATCTCCTTTAAAAATCCACTTTTATATTCTTGCAGAATGGAATCACTCCATGGCAATACGGCCGCTACCGGAATGGCAAAAGATACTGCCTGACTTTTTAAGGAACCTTCCAGTATACTGATAAAAGTACCACATGTCAGTGCTTTTTTTAAGCTGGGATAAGTCTGTCCAATGGCTATGGAAATGCAGGCTATCAGCCATGCTGCCAGAAAATTCTTATTAAAAAACATACGTTTTGTTTCACCCCACATAGGTTTTCCCCCTTCCGATCATGTCTTTTCTCCAAGAAATTCAAAGGTATATTTTTTCATCCGGTTAATTGCAAAAACTGCAAGAAGAACTAAAATACCCAGAAAAAACATATAGGAATGCGAGATTTTCGGGAGCAATGGATCATAACCCAAGTTATGTTTTCCGTATACTGCCTGGTTCAGAGGACTGATCCAGCAGATTAATACATTTACCTGATACATTTCGTATTTTTCTTTATGTAAAATTGCAGCCAGTACTTTCGGGTCCAATAAAAAACCAAAAACACTGTAAAGAAGGCCAAAAATCATCCCCTTAGTCTTCCCTTTATAGAGATTTCCTACAAGGATTACAAAGCTTAAGGTCAGCGAATAACAAAACAGAAGGAAGAAAACCTGCAGCATACAGCCATAGGGTGAGATACTTTCCATGACCCTTACTGTAGAAGGGACCTGCAGGTTTTTTCCTAATTCTGAATAACCAAGCATGGCCGCAGTTTCGCTCCACAGGTTACCTGGATAACTCTTTTTCATACACAGCACGGCCGTAAACAGCAGCATCAAAACCGTATATAAAACAGTTACAAGAATAACATAAATGAATTGACCTAAAAACCATTTCCTCTTGGTTGTCCGGGTCAGCTGGTATGGAGTAATAGGTGTCATCTTCGGCAGGTCAGAAAACATAAGAAGCAAGAGCAGCGAACTGGACAGTACTGCTATCCCATCCCCAAATGTCCAGATAAATGGTTCAATGGCCTGTACCGGTGTATCGTAGGTCTCCATTACAACCATGATTCTGCCTGTAAGCAGGAAACTAAGTACAAATTCTAACAGAAATATAAAAATAACTTTGGGATTGCGTAGAAATCCGAAGAAATTGTACCTTACAATTCCAAATACCTGTCTCATGTCAGTAACCCAGATTCCGGTCTATGATACTGCCATCCACGGCATTAATGGTAAGGAAACTTTCATTCGGATCTTTACTGGTATTTGATTCTGTTTCTCCGTTATATTCACTTTCTGAAGTCATGCTGCCGAAAAAATCCCAGACGGGAATCAGAATACCTGTGTGTGCGTCAGTAGACGGCTCATATATTCTGGCATAACCAAGAACGATCCGATCAATATTATAGACCCTGGAATTTTCATATTGCATATTATCAGCGTTTGTTACCACCATCATTTTTTCATAAATTTTCATAACCTCGCTGAACGAAAGAAGATTTAAATTCTCTGTCTTTATTTTACCGATTGTGTAGGGATTTGAATAAGTCATGCTTTCTATGCCATCTTTATCGACATAGAAACAGAGACTTTCATAAGACCATGTTTCCATTGTGCTGTCCATATCTTCCAATGCCCCACCGTCTGCAATTGTCTGAGTGACCGGCACACCATTTATGGTACGTGCATAATCAATTCTATATCCATTTCCAAAATCACCTGAACTATTATCGTCTTCAAAACTTTTGCACACCGCGTAATTCCAGTTAGAAAACTGCAAATCTGTGATGCCCATTTTTTCAACTTTTTCCTTTACAAGTTTTTTTGCTTCATCCAGGGACAGCCCGATAGATTCTTCTGTGGGTTTTTCTTCCTCTTCAGAATATCCGTAATCACACCACATTGCATCCTCCGGTATTTTTTCCCCGCCCTTGTTTGCTGCTTTCTTGATCTTGACTGACAAGGTATCGGAGCCAGTGTAAGATGTTTTATAATAGTATTGTGAATCGTCTGGCATTTGTGCAATACAATCGAAAGAATTTCCGGCAACAGGTTTTGCCTCTGTCAGGGTTTTCTTTTCCGGAGCAGTTTCGTATTCCTGTTCCCATGTCTCAATATCTTCATAGATATCATAGACATAATTCCCATCATCGTCTGTTCCATAGTTATACGGATCCAGGTTTCCGTTTGCAACGTCTTCTTTTAGTTCATCCAGAGTTTTTTTAATTTCATCCTTTGTCTTCACATAATAACTATCCATGGTATAAAGTTTTGCCTCTGAGAAGAATGCGTTTGTAATACGGTCGAGAAGCTCCTGGGTAACTTCTGCCGCGGTGACAGAAATAGCAGATATCTTTTCCACTTCCGGAATTTCTACGCTTGCATCTGTATTTACCACGAGCTTGGCACTGTCATCTTCCACATGGCTTTTATAATTTTGAGGAGCATTGATGAGATTCCTGATGGTTGTCTTTGACTCTGAACCGTCATCGTTCTTGCTTTCAGATGCTTCTCCTTTAGAACCGCTGACATCATCCGCTTCCGTATAGGCATCTACAGCCTTGCTCCCCTTTGGCTTTACCAAAGAAGAATCCGGGGTCTGTGCGCATCCTGTAAACATTCCAATACAAAGCACTATTCCTGCAAACTTTTTAATATTTTTTCTCATTTCTGGTAAAATCTCCTTTCTAAGGTTGTTATAAGTATATCATCGAGCATTACACCAAATCTTTCGCGATTTGTAACTGATATGTAAACGTTAGTGTGATTACCAGAAAACAGAGACGGTAGTTCCTTTTCCCGGATTGCTTTCAATCTTCAGATGGAAATCGTGCAGTTCTATAATTTTCTGACATAAAGAAAGACCGAGCCCTACACTTCCTTTTGCCCTGGAACGAGATTTGTCTACCATATAAAATGGTTCCGTCACCATTTCCAGATCCTCTTTCGGTATTCCCTTTCCAAAATCTTGAACCATCAGATGGTCTGGGGTTGCCTCAAGCACAATTTTAGATTCTTTCCTGGAGGCTTTGACTGCATTATCAATTAGATTTGTCACTACACTTATCATTAAGTCCTGATCAAACTTCTTTACCAATTCTTTTGGTTCACAAAATACATCAAGAGAGATGTTTTTTTCTTGAAGCCTGCAATCAATGAGTTCTTTTACTTCTTTCAGGAAATTATCCACCTGTATTTCAGCTGGATTGAATGAGTTTTCCGAAGCTTCGTAGAGTCCGGTCAATTCCAGCATTTTCATAGAAAGTCTTGAAAGCCTGCGACATTCATTTTCAATATAAATCAGAGCCTTCTCCTGCCTTTCCGGGGTTAGGCGCACAGTAAGCAATGTATCTGCATAGCCTATGATTGCAGTCATTGGGGTCTTCAGCTCATGAGCCAGACTTCCAATAAGCTGTTTTTGTGTCCGGTTTATGTTAGAAAGACTTTCAATTTGTTCTTTTATTTTACCTGTCATAAAATTAAAGGTTGCACCTACCTGCGCAAGTTCTGTATTTCCCTCTGACGGTACTTTAAAATCATAAATACCTTCAGAAACAAGAAGCGTAGCTTCTCTTAGGCTTGTAAGCGGTGCTGTGATTTTTCGAAGGCTCAAATAAAGGATAATTCCCATCACCACGATCAAAGATAAAGTAAATACACCCGTCTGAAAAAACAGCAGATGACTTTTTTCTATTACATCTGTTATATCTTTATAAGTAACAATCTGATATCCCATATTTACATTGCCATAGTAAAATAACAAAAGTGTCCTTCCATTTATCTGACTGATCATAGGGCCATGACCGTCACTGTTGCTGCCATGATCCACCATGTTTGCCTTACTTTCACATAATTCTCTTAACTTTTTTACATCGAATTCATAAACAGTTCCATTATAGATCATTTTTCCATCAAGATATAAAACCGCGCTGTCATGAAAAACCTGCCGAAAAGCATAAGTAACTATTTGGGGGCGCATTTCGTTGTCGGTATTCTGTTTCTGATTGTCAGAAAGGCTTGTTTTATTTTCAAACTGTAAGATATTTGTTCTGAATATACTGCTTTCATAACTGTTGATATTCTGTATACTCTGATTTTTCCAACAATAAGTGGTATAGAGAAAGATCCCTGACGACACCAACAAAATGATACATGTAGTCTGAGCAAAGATCTTTATTAAGAGTTTCATAAATCCACCTCAAGTCTGTAACCGATTCTGGGAATTGTTTTAATCTTATCCTGCCAGCCAAGCTTTTTCCTGATACGACCCACATGTGCATCCACAGTTCTTGTTTCTCCGCAGAACTCTTCATTCCACAGTTCCTGCAGAATCTGATTCCTGGTCAGTGCTTTGTTCGGGTTTTTGGCGAACACCATGAGACAGTTATATTCCATTGGCTTTAAATAGATTTCCATGCCCATTTTTGTAACAGTACGACTAGACGTATCAATGATAACATCACCAATTTGAATCTGTTCTTGTACAGTGCCATTACGTTCCAGTACCTTTTCAAGACGGACCATCACTTCCAGCATTTCAAATGGTTTTACAATATAATCTTCTGCACCGTCTTTTAATCCCTTTATCTTGCTCGCGATATCTCCCTTTGCGGTAAGAAATATTACGGGGATTTCATACTGCTTCAGTTTCGGTAACAGGCTATATCCGTCTCTTCCGGGAAGCATGATATCTACAAGTGCACACTGAAACGCATGATCTTGAATAATTGCTTCATATGCCTCATTTCCATCCAGATATCCTACTGTTTCATACCCTGCAATCTCCAAATTCATACATAGCAGGTCATTGATTGACATTTCGTCTTCTATCACAAGAATTCTTGCCTTCATAATTATTACCTCACATGTTTTTATAACTATCTTTTCACAGGTTAATTATACATTAAATTCTATATTGCAGTTGTAACTGATTTGTAACAGCAAAAAAGGAAACCAAAACCATTCTGTGAGAATAGTTTTGATTTCCTGTATAAACCGTTATTTTCTGATCGTTTATAACGCTGGTGAGAACATTTATTATTATTTTTACTCCATTCCAGAATCATTCGAAAGAGAGACAATGCAAATACAAAAATTATTAAAATCACTAAAATTTTCATACGTAGCCTGATTCCTTTCATTTACCTTTATCAGATCGTGTCATTCAAATCACATCCACTGATGATGCGATTCCATAAGTTCTCCCGCTTGTCCATTCCTTTGGTAAAATAGGGAAGTCTTTCCTCTTCCAGCTCTTCCAGACGAGGCACATTTCCATTCAGATAATTGTCAATCCGGTATCCTGTACTTTTAAGTCTTGTAATCACGCCACCAATTTTTATATCCAGAATCTCATAACCAAATGGCTTTGCATCGTTCATCCAGATTTTTTCTCTTGATGATTTCATATCTGTCAGATTGCAGATGATCCCAGGAATAACATTCTGACTGATATCTTTCAACGCTGCTCTGTCCGATCTGTCATATGCTGATTTTATACACATGCCCAAATCGGCTTTATCAGCTAATACCGCCGCCAGTTTTTCATAAAATGAAAATAAAAGCTGATATTTTCCTGTTTTTTTTGCACATTCCTTCATACATTTCTGTATGTTTTGGTAGTAAGATTTTGTATTGACACCTGATTCTTTCACATGATAATCAAAAATGCCTAACATTGGATCCTGGTATAACAGATATTTTGAAGGATTTTGAGCCTCTTTATTCTCTTTCGTATTTAAGAATAAGGAATCAAAATTGTCAAGTGCCATAAAATCATCAAATTCTCCGCCTGTGCAGTTCCTGAACTCCTGCTTAAGGATTGTTTCGTCATAGTCTCTGTGAAAATCAAAGTGTGCAAAAAGTACAAGTCCCGGAAGCAAAGCATCCACCGGGGTTTCTGCACCATTATCCATCCATGCTGTACAGAGAACCTCTTTTATATTGTATTTTTTACAAGTAGAAAGCGCTGCTTTGGTACACGCATAGGTCTTAGAATAATTGGGGGAAATTCCGTTCCAAATCCAAGATCCTCCTGCAAAAATAACGTTATCCGAAAGCTGCGCATGGATATCCAGCATTTTTTCATAGGTTCTGGTATCATCATGATAATAGTCCCAATATACTAATCCTAGATCTTTTTTCGGTTTTTCCCATTTGGAGCAGTCCGTGTTTTCGGGCAGATCATAGTATCCGCCTGTAGAATTTGCTGTAATGTACATGTCACTCCATATCATAGGCTTTAATTCTAATTTTCTGCAAATATCTACGACCCTGTTACAATGTTCCCTGATTATCAGTGACCCTTTTTTATATCCATTTTCTTTTAGATAATTTCCAAGTCCCAGCATGACAGCCTCATCCATTCCAAGATGTACCCTGTTGGTAGAAAAATTCTCTTTTACTGAGCTGAGCAGCTTTTCAATAAACTGATAAGTTTCCTCTTTTTCAGGCTGGAGAATGTCCGCAGAATCACGAATCTTATCCATTTCCGGCCACTTCAGCGCATTGTGCAGATGAGCCAGGGTCTGAATACACGGAACAAGCTCTACCCCAAACATGGAAGCGTAAGCATCCAGCTCTTTTATTTCGTCCTTGGTGTATTTTCCGCGATAAGCTCCAAAATAAGGCTGCCCCTCTACTTCATAGGTATCTTCTGTATAAAGCATGAGTACATTCATTCCAAGTTTTGCCAGTGTCTTGATCAGGAATTTCACCTTTTCAACTGTAAATACAGCATTTCTGGAACAATCCAGCATAAGACCGTTTCTTTCAAAGCAGACATGCTCTTGATATTGAAATTCATCCTCTTCCATATGATGTATGGCATAATTAAGTGCGCGGTAATAATGAGATATTTCCCGACAGATGATATGAATCTGGTCTTTTCTTTTATTGATCAATATTTCTGGTCTGTCCTGAAATTTAACAAACAATTCTATGTTTTGGTTGAAACCGTCATTTTCAGCCAGCAGTATTTCAGTACCTTTTTTAATAGTATTATATTCTTTCTTATCAGATGAAAAAACAATGTTCATACGTATTCCTCTTTCTTTAGGAATTCTGCTCTTCTTAACAAATCAATCTATTTTATCAGAGCATCCCCTGTCAATGTTCTATTTTATTCGTTTGTAAATAATCGGCTCATCATAATTTTCATACGGTTCAGAAAAAAGCTGTTCTTTCAGTTTGCATTTTCTGTTCCTGGAAGTAAAGGCTGCCTCCACAGAATTCAGAAGCAGCAGCCTTTTCTGCTCCTGGGTAAGATCTAACAGAGATTCCATATATCGGAATTCCCGGGAAAGGGTTGTTCTTTCAATCGCCGGATCATCGGTATTTACGGTTACCTTAAGTCCCATTTCGAGAAATGCTTTCAGCGGATAAGCAGACATTTCTTCCATAGCTTTTGTCTGGCGATTGCTTGTAGGGCACATTTCCAGAAAAACCCCCTTATCCTTTACAAGCTGTATCACTTCCTTATTTCCCGCGATCCTCACACCATGACCGATCCTGACTGCCCCCATATGGACAGCTGTTTTTACATCCTCTGCATTTCCGGCCTCGCCTGCATGGATGGTAAATGGAACCTGATATTCTCTTGCTTTTGCAAAAAGCGCCTCGTAATTTTCTGTTGGAAAGAGTGCCTCGGCTCCTGCAAGATCGATAGCAACCACGCCGCCATCTTCAACAAGATATTTTTTTGCCAGCTCCAGAGTTTCCAGATTTTCTTTCTGGTTAAGATCACCGCGCATACAGCATAAGATCAGATTACCGGGGATGGGAGCTCTTTTCAGACCACGTAATGCAGCGTGGATCGCTGTTTCCTGAGTCATTTCCTTCTGTGTATGGAGCTGTGGGGCAAAACGAAGTTCTGCGTAGATCACACCGTCTTCTTTCATTTCAGAAAGGATAAGATAAACAGCCTCTTCCAATGCCTCTTCTGTCTGAAGAAGGGAAAGCGGCAGGTCAAAGCATTTCAGAAAATCATTGAGATTTTCGCAGGTATCCGGCACAGAAAGGAGAGAAAGAAGCTCTTCATCTGTGGCAGCCGGAAGCGTGATCTGCTGCAATGCGGCAAGTTTTCTGGCTATCTCTGTGGTAATGCAGCCGTCCAGATGTGCGTGGAGATCGATGTAGTGATCAATTCTATTTTCTGTTTTCATAGGCGCTAAGTACCTCCCTGGTTGGATTTATTCTTATCCCTGAAATGGTTTTGCGTTTCTTATGGTATCTGTCGGAAGGAAATATTAAGGTGAATTCCGGGTTATATTTCCTGTGTGGCTTTTTTTAACCAGGATTGCTCTTCTTCATTCAGATACGGAGAAATCTTTTCGTATACAAGGGCATGATACTGATTGAGCAATTTGCGCTCTCCTGCTTCCATCTGTTCCGGATCGATACCTTCCAGATCAAATGGGACCAGAGTCAGTGGCTCAAATTTCATAAACTGGCCGTAGGATGTTTTTTCGGCTTTTTTGCAAACTACAAGATTTTCGTGACGGATGCCGAATTCATTTTCCGCATAATATCCTGGTTCATCGGAAGTGATCATCCCTTCTTCCAGAACAGGAGCCGGAAGCTCTGCAGGGCTTTTCCAGCGGAAGCTCTGCGGTCCTTCGTGTACATTGAGAAGATAACCTACGCCATGGCCGGTTCCGTGGTTGTAATCCTCTCCCATAGCCCAGAGAGGTCCTCTAGCCAGGGCATCCAGATTCAGGCCGGTACAGCCGTAACGGAATTTTGCTGCTGCCAGGTTCAGGTGTCCACGGAGTACTGCTGTGAAATATTTTTTTTCTTTTTCAGTAACCGGGCCAAGTACAACGGTGCGGGTGATATCAGTAGTGCCCTCCAGATAATGTCCGCCTGTATCCATCAGAACCAGCCCTTTTGGCTCAAGTGGAATATTGGTTTCTTCTGTAGCACTGTAATGGACAATGGCTCCATGTGCATCGTAGGCAATGATAGGATCAAAGCTGTTTCCCTGAAAATTCTCCTGTACGGAACGAAATTCATAGAGCTTATCAGCAGCGGAAAGCTCGGTGATCTCCTTCATTCCCACATTCTTCTTCAGCCAGTGGATAAACTTCACCATTGCAACGCCATCTTTAATATGGGCTGTCTTTTCATTTTGGACTTCGGTTTCATTTTTGATGGCTTTTGGGAGAAGGGTCAGATTTTCACCGTCCAGGATCGTTACCGGCTTTGGAATACTGCTGACCAGCCGGCTGTTTACATTGCTTCTGGAAAGAAATACCTTTTTCTCTTCGGGGATCGTCTGTACATAGGTGTAAATATCATCATATGGATAAATGGCAATACCGTCTTTGGAAAGTGCTTCCTTAACAGAATCCGAAAAGGCTTTTTCATTGACAAAAAGACGGAGCTCACTGTCATCCAGCATAAGATAGGAAAGAACTACCGGGCAGCAGTGGATATCATTTCCGCGGATATTTAAAAGCCATGCAATGTCATCAAGGGAAGTGAGGATAAAGAGGTCTGCGCCCTTCTCTTTCAGTTTGCTGCGGATCTCACGGATCTTGTCTGCTCTGGATCTTCCGGCCCATTTTTCGGATAATTCCATTACCGGTTCACAGGAAAGTGCCGGACGGTCATTCCAGATATTTCCGATGAGATCCTCATTTACAGAAAAATGTACCTGTTTTTTTTGAAGGATTCTTTCTAGCGTCTCTGCTTCTTCTGCGCTTACGGTACGGCCATCGAAGCCGAGACACATTCCCTCTTTCAGATTTTCTTCCAGGAATTTGTGGATCGTTGGTACGTCCGGTTCTCCCATCTTAAACAGAGTAACCGGAGTTCCCTCTAACTGCTGTGCAGCCTGGATAAAATATCTTCCGTCTGTCCAGAGTCCGGCCATGTCCTGCATGATCACGGCAGTTCCGGCAGAACCGGTAAATCCGGTGATGTATTTTCTGCATTTAAAATAATCCCCAACATACTCAGAACCATGAAAATCATCGGTCGGAACCAGATAAGCATCGATTCCCTTTTCCTTCATTTGTTTTCGAAGAGCTGTGATCCGTTCTGTAACTGTCATAATCTTATGCCTCCTCTGTATAACTGTTCTTTATCGCAAAGCCATGATCCATAGGGCCGCTTCCCTTTCCCAGATCCAGCATGGCAGCAAGGGCTCCGGAAATATAATCCTTGGCACGATTTACAGATTTCACCATGGAAAATCCCTTTGCAAGGTTGGAAGTGATGGCCGAGGAAAGAGTACATCCTGTTCCGTGGGTATTGGGATTGTCGATCCTTTTTCCCTCAAACCACTGATATGTTCCATTCACATAGAGAAGATCATTGGCATCATTGAGCTTATGTCCGCCCTTGCAGAGAATTGCACAGTGATATTGCTCGGAAACCTGTTTTGCAGCTTCGATCATATCATCGGCGCTTTTGATCTTCCGTCCGGTAAGCACCTCGGTTTCCGGGATATTGGGGGTGAGAAGATCTGCAAGAGGAAACAGTTCTTCCTTCAGAACATCCACCGCCTCCTCACTGATCAGTCTTGCACTGCTTGTGGCAACCATAACCGGGTCCACCACGATATTTTTTGCCCGATACTGTCGGAGCTTTCCTGCGATCATATGGATCAGATCACTTTCGGAAACCATTCCGATCTTTACTGCATCCGGAAAGATATCCATAAAAATACAGTCCAGCTCCTGACCCAGGAACTCTGCGGTTGCATTCTGGATGGCTGTGACACCGGTGGTGTTCTGGGCAGTCAGCGCGGTGATGGCACTCATGGCGTATACTCCGTTTGCTATCATGGTTTTAATATCGGCCTGGATCCCGGCTCCTCCGCTGGAATCGCTGCCTGCGATGGTTAATGCTGTTTTCATCTTTGGTTTCCTCCGTTTTCTGTGAATATATAGTTCTGTAACTCTGTCAGATCCCGACAGTAGATATAGGCATCCTTTTTCAGCTGTTCCTGATCCGGTTCTCCCAATGCGTCATAAATACCGGCAGTCAGAAATCCTGCATTTCCGGCAGTCTGCAACGCGTAGAGTGAATCCTCCACAACCAGCGTCCGGGATGGCTCCGTTCCCAGTGCTTCTGCAGCTGTAAGATAGACCCTCGGAGAATGTTTGCTTTCTCCGATCTCACTGGTGGTATAGATTTTATCAAAAAAGGAAAGAAGTCCGTTTCTTTCCAGCGCCCGGCAGATATGTTCCCTGGGGCTTGAGGTTGCCACCGCAGCCGGGATTTTCTGTTCTGCAAGGCATTGAAGAAGTTCTCTGGCACCTGATTTTGCCGGGACCTCTTCAAAATAGTATTTACGGATCCGGGATTTCAGATCCATCACGATCTTTTCTTCGGAATACGCAAGAGTAAACCTGTTTTTCAGCCAGTCCGCTCCCTGCTCCATACTCATGGGAAAAAGGATTTCGTCCATTTCCGCAACCGGCTGATATCCCAGATCTGTAATATATCGTTTTCCAAGCTCCTTCCAAACAGAGAGCGAATCCAGAAGGACGCCGTCTGCATCAAATATCACGGCTTTTATAGGAAAAATCATGTTTATACTCCTGAAAAATTTTTTTGTGATACTCTGTCATTGGAACATTACGAAATAATTTCCCATGACATAAAAAACTGATATAAAAAACGCGGATATATCACAAAAGATATATCCGCATTTATTATAAGCCGCAGATATCCAAAATGCAACCGGGAGTTAATGAGGCTCATCTGAAACAGCAGCTCTGTTTTCAAAACATTTTTTATTCTTTACCGTTAAAACAATATGTGCATATATTACAAGGATCAATCCCAATGGATTCCAGAAGATCATCCAGTCTGTGATAACGGAGAGTTGTAAAATTCTGCATCTCGCAGATATCCTGTACCATCTGCTCGTATTTCTCTGTATGTGGATCTGCATATTCATCCAGAACTTCCTGCGGACAGTTGGGGCCTTCTCTCTTCTCGATCACCTGACGGGCGATCAGCTCCATCTCAGATTTGGAACGTGAGAAGTTTAAATATTTGCAGCCGTACATGATTGGCGGGCAGGCAGGACGGACATGAACCTCTTTGGCTCCGCTGCGATACAGAAATTCGGTTGTCTCGCGAAGCTGGGTGCCACGTACGATGGAATCGTCTATGAGAAGAAGTTTTTTATCCTTGATCAGCGCACGTACCGGGATCAGTTTCATTTTGGCAATAAGGTTACGCTGGTTCTGATTGGTCGGCATAAAAGATCTGGGCCAGGTTGGTGTATATTTAATGAATGGTCTTGCGTAAGGAATGCCGGATTCATTGGCGTATCCGATGGCATGGGCAATGCCGGAATCCGGAACACCGGCTACAATGTCCGGGTGCACGGAATCGCCGTCTCTCTTTGCAAGCATGCTTCCGCAGCGGTAGCGCATCTCCTCTACATTTACACCTTCATAAGAGGCTGTCGGATATCCGTAGTAAACCCAGAGGAAGGAACAGATCTTCATTTTCTTTCCGGGCTCAACCAGAGTTTTGACTTCGTCTGCTGTTACGAATACGATCTCTCCGGGGCCAAGTTCTTTATAATCTTCGTATCCAAGGTTGATATAGGCATGACTTTCAAAGGAAATACAGTATGAACCTTCTTTGTGGCCAATTTCCACAGGAGTTCTGCCCATCTTGTCACGGGCTGCATAAATTCCGTCTTTTGTCATAAGAAGCAGAGTCATGGAGCCGTCGATCAGTCCCTGTACGTACTGGATACCTTCCACAAAATTGTCCTTTTCACAGATCAGTGCAGCGATCAGTTCGGTCACATTGACTGTTCCGTTGGTCATCTCCTGAAAATGTACCTTGGTCGTATCATACAGCTGCTGCAGAAGTTCATCGTAATTATTGATCTTTCCCACAAAAGTGAGGGCAAAGCTGCCGATCCTGGAACTGAACAGAAGGGGCTGAGGCTCATAATCAGAAATACATCCGATTCCCATATTTCCCTTCATGGAACCCACATCTCCGTCAAATTTTGTACGGAAAGGCGTGTTCTCAATGTTGTGGATGGCACGGTCAAATCCATGTTCTCCGTAAACAGCCATACCTCCGCGGCGTGTTCCCAGATGAGAATGGTAATCCACTCCGTAAAAAAGCTCCAGTACACAGTCATCTTTCGATGCTACTCCAAAAAATCCGCTCATAATGCGCTCCTCTCTACTACTATGATGTTAACGATTTCTGTTATCGTTCCTATATCCATAATCGCTATCAGTATAGCATAAGAGAATTGAAAATAAAAACCAATTTGGCGGATAATCCTGCTTTTTCAGAATAAACTATAAAGATATTAGCCGGATTTATAGAAGTGGAAAATTTTTTCTGTATGAGACAAAAGAAACAGCTCCGCTTTTACAGAACTGTTTCTTTTGGCCATTTGGCAAATATGTGGTTTAAAAATCCGGTTTATTCCTGGGTAATTCCCTTAAACTCGTAACCGGCTTCCTTGATCACTTCTTCAACCTTTGCCTCGTCAACCTTCTCAGGTACAGAGAATACAGTTGTTCCGTTCTCGTGGGAAGAAACTACGTCTTCTGCTCCGAAAGCTGCCTGGATGGCTTTGTTTACGTGTGCCTCACAGTGTCCGCACATCATTCCTTCTACATTGACCGTTACCTTTACCATTGTTTTGTTCTCCTTTTCTTCTTTTATATTTTCATCATGACTGATGTGTAATGTTACCGGATTTTTGATCGTTTTGTCTTTGGCTGCATTGTGGACCTGAAACAGATTCAGACGCAGTGCATTTGTTACAACACAGAAGCTGGAAAGACTCATGGCCGCAGCTCCGAACATCGGATTCAAGGTCCATCCGAAAAGCGGGATCCAGACACCTGCTGCAAGGGGAATGCCGATTATATTGTAGAAAAATGCCCAGAAAAGATTCTCATGGATATTCCGAAGTGTGGCGCGGCTTAAACGTACTGCCGCTGGAACATCGCTTAACTGGCTCTTCATCAGAACGATATCTGCCGCATCAATAGCAATATCTGTTCCTGCACCGATGGCAATTCCGATATCAGCTCTTGTAAGTGCCGGTGCGTCGTTGATACCGTCACCGACCATGGCAACCTTTCCCTGCTCCTTCAGAGCGCGGATCACACTTTCTTTTCCATCCGGAAGAACTCCTGCGATCACATCGTCAACTCCTGCCTGAGCTCCGATGGCTTTTGCGGTACGCTCATTGTCACCGGTAAGCATAACTACACGGATTCCCATGTTCTGAAGCTCTTTTACTGCACGGGGACTGTCTTCCTTGATCACATCCGCAACTGCGATGATTCCCAGAAGTTTACCGTTTCGTGTGAAAAGAAGGGGCGTTTTTCCATGCTCTGCAAGCTGCTCGGCTCTCCTGTTAAGGTCTGCGGAAACCTTTGTCTGGCTGCTGATAAATTTCATGCTTCCGCCTGTCAGTTTGTCACTTCCAAGTATAGCGGAAAGTCCGTTTCCCGGAAGTGCCTGGAATCCGGTTACTTCACCTGTGGCAAGGTTCTCTTCCTCGGCTTTTTTGAGAACGGCTTTTGCCAAAGGATGTTCACTTTTTTTCTCCAGTGCACAGGCCAGAGAGAGAAGCTCTGTTTCTGTAACTCCCTCTGCCGGGAGAATATCTGTTACCTCCGGCTGACCGCTTGTAATGGTTCCGGTTTTATCCAGTGCGACGATCTGGACTTTTCCTGCTTCCTCCAGGGAAACAGCTGTTTTGAAAAGGATTCCGTTTTTGGCACCCATACCGTTGCCGACCATAATGGCAACCGGTGTTGCAAGGCCAAGTGCGCAGGGGCAGCTGATGACCAGAACGGAAATCCCCCTTGCCAGAGCATAACCGAAGGTCTGTCCTGCAAGAAGCCAGATGATCGTTGTGATCACTGCGATTGTGATCACTGCCGGTACAAACACACCGGAAACACGGTCTGCGATCTTTGCGATCGGTGCCTTGGTGGCTGCCGCATCACTGACCATTTTGATGATCTGGGAAAGAGTGGTATCCTCTCCCACTCTGGTCGCTTCGCATTTGATAAATCCGGACTGATTCACAGTTGCCGCAGAAACCATATCTCCAGTTTCTTTATCAACCGGGATACTCTCGCCGGTCAGTGCGGATTCATTGACTGCGGTGGTTCCTTCCAGGATCACTCCGTCCACCGGAATATTCTCTCCCGGGCGGACGACAAAGGTTTCTCCTTTCTGAACCTGCTCAATAGGAACGGTAAGTTCCTGTCCCTTTCGTACCACGACCGCAGTTTTGGGTGCCAGCTTCATAAGGCTTTTAAGCGCATCCGTTGTCTTTCCTTTAGAACGGGCCTCCAGCATTTTTCCTACGGTGATCAGTGTCAGGATCATGGCTGCAGATTCAAAATAAAAATCCATCATATAATTCATAACTGCAGCAGAATCTCCATCTACCTGTGCTCTTGTCATGGCAAACAGTGCATAGACGCTCCACAGGAAGGATGCCATGGAGCCAAGAGCTACCAGAGTATCCATATTTGGGGAACGGCGCCACAGACTCTTAAATCCATTGATGAAAAATTTCTGGTTGATCACCATAATGATACCAGCCAGGAGCAGCTGTATCAGTCCCATGGCTACGTGATTGCCGTCAAACCATTTCGGCAGTGGCCATCCCCACATCATGTGCCCCATGGAGAAATACATCAGCACCAGCAAAAATCCCACGGATGTGATAAGACGTTTCTTTAGGATCGGAGTTTCATGATCTTCCAGCGCTTCTTCTGCCGCAGACATGGAAATCTTCGCTCCGGCAGTTCCGCCCTTTAAGGATGCACCATATCCGGCGGCTTCCACTGCGGCAATGATCTCACCGGATGAAGCGGTTCCTTCAACTCCCATGGAGTTGGTCAGAAGACTGACGGAACAGCTATTCACCCCCGGAACTTTCGATACGGCTTTTTCCACACGGGCAGAGCAGGCGGCGCAGCTCATACCAGTTACATTATATTGTTCCATTTTCTTTCAGTACCTCCTAAAATCCAGTTTGTCCCTTTATTTCATCAGCTTCTGGAGGGTTGCTACCAGCTCATCAATGGTCTCATCCTTACCTTCCCGGATATCCCGGGCAACGCAGGTGCGGATGTGGCTGGCAAGCAGCTCTTTATTAAACGCATTCACTGCAGCATTGACTGCAGCAGACTGGATCAGGATATCATTACAGTAGGCATCATTCTCCATCATTCCTATAATGCCTCTGATCTGGCCTTCAATACGTTTCAGACGGTTGATCAGCTTTTTTTTCTCCTCTTCTGAACGCGCAGTGTGTTTTTCACAGCAGCAGGGACAGACTTTCTTTTCAGACATAAGCTGTCTCTCCTTTCCCATAAATACCCTCATGGGGTATCCTGTTTATATGAAATAATATATACCCTCATGGGGTATTTGTCAATAGAAACAATATTTTTATAATAAAAAAGCCCGCTCATCCGATAATGGCAATGAGCGGGCAATATAAACTTATAATTAGCCGAATCAGGTAAGTCCCCAACGGGGTTGCGAAAAGCAATAAGCAGTGGGTGGGGACTTGTCTATAATTCTACTCTTCCACGATATGTCCGAAATAATAGAATCCCTTGCAGGTATCCAGGCTTACTTTTACATATTTGCCGATGAGATCTTTTTCTCCCGGGAAATGAACCAAGAGATTATGCTGGGTACGGCCAGTAAGAGTGCCTTTCTCCCGGTTTTCGTCTTCTACCAGGATTTCCTGAATGGTTCCCTGGAAACGGGAGGAATTTTCCCGGCCCTTTTCCTGTACTAGGGTAAGAAGACGGCTGAAACGGTCTTTTACCACATCCTCCGGCACCTGATTTTCCATGCCGGCTGCAGGGGTTCCGCTTCGTTTGGAATAAATAAATGTGAAGGCAGTATCGTAATTTGCTTTTTTTACAACATCCAGTGTTTCCTGGAAATCTTCTTCTGTTTCTCCCGGAAATCCGACCATGATATCTGTTGTCAGCGAAATATCCGGGATCGCCTTACGGATCTTATCTACCAGCTCCAGATATTTCTCCTTGTCGTAACGGCGGTTCATTTCCTTTAAGACTCTGCTGCTTCCGGACTGCAGCGGAAGATGCAGATGGTGACAGATCTTCTGGCTCTCTGCCATGGTCTGGATCAGCTCATCGGACAGGTCCTTCGGATGGGAAGTCATAAAACGGATACGCTTCAGCCCTTCAATCTTTTCCACTTCTTTCAGAAGTTCTGCAAAGGTCACCGGTGTTTCCAGAGTTTTACCGTAGGAGTTTACATTCTGGCCAAGAAGCATGATCTCAGTAACGCCATCTGCGACCAGTTCCTCGATCTCGCGGATGATGGCCTGTGGCTCGCGGCTCTTTTCGCGGCCGCGGACATAAGGAACGATGCAGTAGCTGCAGAAGTTATTGCAGCCAAACATTACGCTGACTCCTGTTTTGAAGGAGTATTTGCGGGAAGTTGGCATGCCCTCTACGATCTCATCGGATTCCTTCCAGATATCAATGATCTGGTCGTCGGTCTGCAGCGTCCGGTAAAAAAGCTCCGGGAATTTGTGGATATTATGGGTTCCGAATACAAGATTTACATATTTATAATCCTTGCGGATCTTTTCCACTACGTGATGCTCCTGCATCATACATCCGAACAGTACGATCTTCATATCCGGGTGCTCCCGTTTGATGCTCTTTAAATGTCCAAGATGTCCATAGATCTTCTGATTGGCATTTTCCCGGACTGTGCAGGTGTTAAATACAACTGCATCAGCATCCTCGGTATCTACCATTTCATATCCCATTTTTTCCATGATGGCCGCAATAGACTCTGTCTGGATGGAGTTCATCTGGCATCCTTCATTCTGGATGTGGAAGGTGGGACGTTTCGTACTGCTTTTGGCAAGAAGCTCTTTACATTTTTCAATGTACTGAAGCTGGATCTCTGTTTCTTTGTTCTGGCTCAAATCAATTCCTCCAATAACTAAAAATTTCATATGTATCTATAAATTATTTTTCTTTAGACAATATCAGACGGGAGCATTGAACTCCCGTCTGATATATCATACAGAATTTACAGTTGTCTGTCAAAGAGTTTTTATAATAGCGGTGCAAAAACTCTCAGTACGTTCTGAATGGCACGTACCACAATATTTCTCTTCTGGCAGAATGCCAGATCAATGGGATCACAGTACTCCAGGGTTTCTGTAAAATCATCCCGGATGTCCAGGATCACATCATTCTTATACATCCAGACACCATCTTCAAAATGCAGATAAAGGCTTCGGTAATCCAGATTTATGGTTCCTACGACGCCTACTTTGTCATCACAGACAAAAGATTTTGCATGTAAAAATCCCGGCTGGTATTCGTAGATCTTTACACCTGCTTCCAGAAGCTGTTTATAATAAGACTGTGTCAGCAGGAAGACCATTTTTTTGTCCGGGATACCTGGTGTCATGATTCGCACATCCACACCGCTTTTTGCAGCGAGGCACAGGGCGGTCATCATCTCATTATCTATGATCAGATATGGTGTGCAGATATAAACATAGTTTTTGGCGCGATTGATAATATTAAGATAAACGTTCTCTCCTACGATCTCATCGTCCAGGGGGGAATCGCAGAATGGCTGGACATAACCGTTTCCCGGAAATTCGTTGGGGTGCCACCTGTGCGGAACATAATTTCCGAAATCAAGAGAAGTATCTGTTCTGGTAACGATTCCCCACATATATAGGAACATAGCTGTCATATTCCAGACGCCTTCTCCTTTCAGCATAACGGCTGTATCCTTCCAGTGGCCAAACCGTTTTCGCTGATTGATATATTCGTCAGCCAGGTTGATGCCGCCGGTAAAACCGGTCCAGCCATCGATCACACAGATCTTACGGTGGTCACGGTTATTCTGGATTATATTAAGAATCGGACGGAACCGGTTGAATACTTCGCATTTGATTCCTCGCCGGCGCATCTCCTGATCATACTTGTATGGCAATGTGGTAAGGCAGCCGAAGCCATCATAGATCAGTCGGACATCCACTCCTTCTTTAGCCTTTTTTTCAAGGATATTAAGGATCGTCTGCCACATTACCCCGTCATTTATGATGAAATACTCGATAAAAATAAAATGCTTTGCCTGCTCCAGTTCATGCACCAGAACCGGAAACATATCATCTCCTACCTGAAAATACTCTGCTGTGGTATTCTCGTGAACCGGATATCTTGAATACTGCCAGATGTAATCCGACTGGATCCTCATGGAACGGTCGTCTTCGTTTAAACGTTTTCTTGTGAGCTCTGAGCCTTCCAGGTATTCAGCAGTTTCATCAATAAGATTCTGATAATGCTGCTCCATTACAGCGCCGATCCGTGACTTACCGAAAAGAAGGTACAGGGAAACACCAAATACCGGAAAAATAAGGATCAGCATCGTCCAGGCGAGCTTATAAGATGGATTGATCTTTTTATTTACGATCCACAGAACAACCAGAAAACCTATGGCCTGCATTCCGATCGTCACCCATCTGGAGTATTCCATAAGCCGGAAAAGGGCGATCAGCAGCCATGCCAGCTGCACAACAAGAGCCAGAGCTACATAAAAAATTCGATTAAATAATAATTTAAGGAGCGATCGCAATGGTTTGATAATCAGTTTAATACACAAATTCATATTTCTTTCCTTCGTCAAACGTTCCTGTTTCTATTTAATTAAAAATCCCTGACCATATAGCCAGGGATTTTTGCGCACAATTAATTATATTTACGTTTTCTTGCGGCTTCAGATTTCTTTTTACGACGAACGCTTGGTTTCTCGTAATGCTCTCTTTTGCGGATTTCCTGCTGGATTCCTGCTTTTGCACAGCTTCTCTTGAATCTGCGAAGAGCGCTATCTAAAGTCTCGTTCTCTTTTACGATTACGTTTGACATAGACTCACACCTAACCTCCCTCCAGTTGTAGATTGTGCTAAAATACAACTGTCTGGGTATTTTTCTTGCACGAGTGTTATTATATAGCATAACATGTGGTTTCGTCAACATCTTTTTCGATTTTTATGAAAAAAATGTCAAAATTGTAGATCACGCACAATTTTGTTATTTTGTGAGCTGTTTTTCAAGGATTCCTGCTGCTGCGTCCATAGCTTCCTGTGCCTTCTCCGGATTCTTTCCGCCGGCCTGTGCCATGTTCGGACGTCCGCCGCCGCCACCGCCAACGATGGCTGCTACAGCCTTGATCAGATTTCCTGCATGGGCGCCTGCTTTCTGAGCTGCATCCGTTGCCATTGCAAGGAGATTTACCTTGCCGCCGTTTATTGCTGCAAGAAGGACAACTCCTTCGCCAAGCTGCTCTTTCAGTTTGTCACCAAGGTCTCTCAGGCCATTCATGTCAACGCCCTCAACTTTGGCTGCAAGAAGTTTTACGCCGTTTACTTCAACAACTTTATCCATGACATCGCCAAGTGCACTCTGGGCAGCTTTGCTCTTGAGAGATTCATTTTCGCTCTGAAGAGCCTTTACCTCAGCCTGCAGGTGACTGATTTTTTCTACAACCTCGGCTGTATTGGCCTTTAATGCTTTTGCAGCCTCATGGAGAAGCTCTTCCTGCTTTCTGTAGTATTCGATAACTGCTTTGCCGGTAAGTGCCTCAATACGGCGTACACCAGCTGCGATACCGGATTCGGACACGATCTTAAAGAGCATGATGGAGCTTGTATTCTTTACATGAGTACCACCACAGAGCTCTTTGGAAAAGTCTCCCATGGATACTACACGTACCTTCTGGTCATATTTCTCACCAAAGAGAGCCATTGCTCCGGATTTCTTGGCTTCTTCCACATCCATGACATCTGTATGAACATCAAGACCTGCCTGGATCTCTTTGTTTACAAGCTCTTCTGTTGCCTGGAGTTCTTCTGCTGTCATAGCCTGAAAATGAGCAAAGTCAAAACGAAGTCTGTCCGGAGTTACCAGAGAACCCTTCTGCTCTACGTGGGAACCAAGAACGGTTTTCAGTGCTTTCTGAAGAAGATGTGTTGCACTGTGGTTTTTCTCGGTATCTTTTCTTGCTTCTTCGTTTACCTTCAGGGATACTGTCTCACCTGAGGAAATCATACCGGATTCCATATGTCCTACGTGGCCGAATTTACCGCCGCGGAGTTTGATGGTGTCCTCAACAACAAATTTACCGTTTGCAGTCTCGATCACACCGGTATCACCTTCCTGTCCACCCATTGTTGCATAGAAAGGAGTCTGCTCTACAAATACGGTACCCTTCTGTCCCTCTGTGAGAGAATCTACGATCTCTGTTTCTGTGGTAAGGACAGTAACCTTGGAATCAAAGGTAAGATGATCGTAGCCGACGAATTCTGTTGTTACGTTTACATCAATATCATCGTATACGGTTGCGTCTGCACCCATATAGTTGGTTACTTCACGGGCAGTACGTGCCTTGACTCTCTGTTCCTCCATTGCTTTCTGGAAGCCTTCCTCGTCAATGCCGTAGCCTTTTTCCTCAAGGATCTCTTTTGTAAGGTCAAGAGGGAATCCGTACGTATCATAAAGCTTGAATGCATTGTCACCGGAAAGAGTCTTTTCACCTGCTTTTTTCATATCCTCTTCCATGTCGGAAAGGATACGAAGTCCCTGATCGATAGTTTTGTTGAACTGATTCTCCTCATTTGTCAGTACACGGAAGATGAACTCTTTCTTCTCCTCAAGCTCCGGATATCCGGCTTTGGAGCTCTCGATCACCTGTGCACTTAATTTTGCAAGGAAAGTTCCCTCGATGCCAAGAAGACGTCCGTGACGTGCTGCACGGCGGATCAGACGGCGGAGAACATATCCACGTCCCTCATTGGTTGGCATGATTCCATCGGAGATCATAAATGTTGCGGAACGGATATGGTCAGTGATCAGACGGATGGAAACGTCATCTGCATAGTTTTTCTCATATTCTTTATGTGCGATCTCGCATACAAGATTACGAAGTGCACAAATTGTATCTACATCAAAAATAGAATCAACATCCTGAACAACTACAGCAAGACGCTCAAGTCCCATACCGGTATCGATGTTTTTCTGTTTCAGGGTTGTGTAGTTTCCGTTTCCATCGTTCTCGAACTGTGTGAAAACGTTGTTCCATACTTCCATGTAACGGTCGCAGTCGCAGCCTACCGTACATCCGGGTTTACCACAGCCGTATTTTTCGCCACGGTCATAGTAGATCTCAGAGCATGGACCGCATGGACCTGCGCCATGCTCCCAGAAGTTATCCTCTTTTCCGAAACGGAAAATACGTTCAGACGGAATCCCTACTTCTTTGTTCCAGATATTGAAGGCTTCATCATCATCCAGGTAAATGGATGGGTAGAGACGGTCTGCATCAAGCCCTACAACCTCAGTAAGAAACTCCCAGGACCAGTGGATGGCTTCTTTCTTGAAGTAATCACCAAAAGAGAAATTACCAAGCATTTCAAAGAAAGTACCGTGACGTGCGGTTTTACCTACATTTTCGATATCTCCGGTACGGATACATTTCTGGCAGGTTGTCACTCTTGTTCTTGGCGGCTTCTCAGCACCTGTAAAATATGGTTTCAGCGGAGCCATACCTGCATTGATCAGCAGAAGACTCTTATCTCCCTGAGGAACCAGGGAAAAGCTTTTCATTACAAGATGGCCCTTGCTCTCCATAAAGTCAAGGAACATCTTACGAAGTTCGTTCACTCCGTACTTTTTCATGTTGTTATCCTCCTTGTGTCAACCCTACCTGTCAGCATTTCCGGAATGCCGTAGCTTTATCCAGGAAATGTCACAGATATGGGAAATTATTTTACACAGATTTTTTTGAATTTTTTCTTGCCTCGTTTCAGAACGATCCCGTCCCCTGCAAAAGCATCCTTCTCAACCGTATGGTAAATATCGGTGAGCTTCTCACCATCGATGGATACACCACCCTGCTGGATCGCACGGCGCCCCTCGGAACGGCTTGGTACCAGCTCTGCTTTTACAAGAAGTGTGATCAGGTCGATTTTTCCTTCCTCGTCAAAATCTTCCTCTGAAAGCTCTGTTGTAGGCATATGAGAAGTATCTGCACCTGAGAACAGTGCGCGGGCACCCTCCTGTGCTTTCTTGGCTTCCTCCTCACCGTGTACAAGCTCTGTCAGCTGGTATGCAAGGATCTCCTTGGCTTTGTTCAGCTCGCTACCTTCCCATTTGGCCATCTCGTCGATCTCCTCAAGAGGAAGGAAAGTAAGAAGACGCATACATTTGATAACGTCAGCATCGTCTACATTTCTCCAGTACTGGTAGAAATCGAACGGGGATGTCTTATTCGGATCAAGCCATACAGCTCCGGACTGTGTTTTTCCCATTTTTTTGCCCTCAGAATTGAGAAGCAGTGTGATGGTCATGGCATAGGCATCCTTGCCAAGCTTACGGCGGATCAGCTCGGTACCGCCAAGCATGTTGCTCCACTGGTCATCGCCACCGAACTGCATGTTGCAGCCGTATTTCTGGTACAGCATGTAGAAGTCGTAGCTCTGCATGATCATGTAGTTAAATTCCAGGAAGCTTAAGCCTCGCTCCATACGCTGTTTGTAGCACTCTGCTGTCAGCATACGGTTTACGGAAAAGTGAGCACCTACCTCACGGAGAA
>OLQR01000447.1_pt1 | contig 32403 bp, 44 predicted proteins | sample 1671881 | NCBI WGS metagenome assembly OLQR01 (sample SAMEA3136623, study PRJEB25190) | human gut metagenome | biome: human gut; feature: human-associated habitat; material: faeces | place: Austria | collected 2013 | reverse complement strand
GGTGTAAGTTCCTGATCCGGAAATTCTTCCCTGATCTCTACTTCATTCATCCCAACAGAAAAAGAATTGACTCGTTGGCTCTGATCGGTAAACCAACTGTAGATTCCATGTGTACCGACCGTAACCAGCATACTGAAGCAGACGATCCCCGCTATGGATAAAATTTTTTTCATCCTCGTCACTCTCCTCTGTTAAGAAAATCGTTCCGTAAGTTCTCTTTGATTGGTGATAATATTCCAGATTTCAGCTGCATCTTTTGTTCCGCCATTCAGATCCGTTGTCTGTATCCCATATGCCTGAATATTGATCTTATAGGTATTTTCCTCCAGTCCCTGTCCTTCCATCGCATTGATAAAGGTCACCTGATTAAACAGTGGTTTTGTTGTCTCCTGTGGTTTTACTACGTTACAGATTCCCTGTGCCCCTGCATACGCATACAGATGTTTCACCGCAACCTTCTTTCCACTTTCATCGCTCACGTCCACAGTTCCCAGCAGTTTCCAGGAATTATCCACCTGATAGTTATATAACTCTCTCATCGCCAGTGGATTTCTCGTACCATCATTATTTACTGAAATGATCTGTCTGCATGGAACTTCTACTGTCATATATATAAATGCATCATTATTTCCCGTATTTTTCACCTGTGGATCCTTGATGATCGTCTGATTCGGCGTCATACGCTCTGCTTCATCCGGAATCTTATTGCCGTTATCATCCGGTTTTTTCTCCCATTTTGGTTCTTCCAGCTCAATCGTTACTTTACCCACAGTAAACGTATTTACTTTCTCATCCTGATCAGTAAAATAAGCAGATACAGAGCCTGCAAAAAGAACAGTTACCAACGCTGCCGCACCAAGATAATTTTTCCATGTTTTGTTTTTCATTGTGTATTTCTCCTTTGATTTGTTTCTGATATGCTTTTTTTGATATGTTTGTTGATATGATTGTTGACGTGTTTTTAGATATCGTACCAGATATGTATATATTTAATGCTCTGTTTTCCTATCACCTGCTCTCCTGTTCATGGACGCAAAAATCCCTCCGGGTATAAAGATTTTATCCATCCTGTTTTAATTTTTTAAAATTGGAATCTTTGGCAGAACTGCCGGAATGAAACTATGAAAAAGGTTCTATCAGATAAAGAACTATCTGATAGAACCAAGTATAACAGTCGCTCCAAAAATACGCAAGTATTTTTTCAGGAATCTTTTAGTTTTTAAAACTGTGGATCGGTGCCGGAATTCTTCCTCCACGATTGATGAAATCATCACAACGGAAAGTATTCACAGGCATTACCGGTGCATAACCGAGTAATCCACCAAACTCTACAGTTTCGCCCACACCTTTTCCGATGACCGGAATCACACGGACTGCTGTGGTTTTCTGGTTTACCATACCGATTGCCATCTCATCTGCGATCATACCGGAAATTGTAGTTGCCGGTGTATCTCCAGGAATCGCGATCATATCCAGACCTACCGAGCAGACACAGGTCATGGCTTCCAGTTTTTCCAGAGACAAAGCTCCCAGATTGACCGCATCGATCATTCCCTGATCTTCGCTGACCGGAATAAATGCCCCACTTAAGCCACCGACATAAGAGGAGGCCATAACACCGCCTTTTTTCACCTGGTCATTTAACATGGCAAGTGCTGCTGTGGTTCCCGGTGCGCCTACACGTTCCAGACCGATCTCTTCCAGAATCTGAGCAACAGAATCTCCTATTGCCGGAGTCGGTGCCAGAGACAGGTCTACGATACCAAAAGGTACGTTCAGTCTTTTCGATGCTTCCTGTGCAACCAGCTGTCCGACACGGGTAATCTTGAATGCAGTCTTTTTGATAGTTTCACACAAAACTTCGAAGTTCTCACCTCTTACTTGTGACAGGGCGTAATTAACAACACCAGGTCCACTGACGCCCACATTGATGATTGCATCTGCTTCTGTCACCCCATGGAAAGCGCCTGCCATAAACGGGTTATCATCCGGTGCATTGCAAAGAATAACAAGCTTTGCACAACCAAGAGAATCTCTGTCTTTCGTTGCCTCTGCCGCTTCTTTCACAATCTGTCCACACAGACGGACTGCATCCATATTGATACCTGTCTTTGTTGATCCCACATTGACGGAACTACAGATTCTCTCTGTCTCGGCCAGTGCCTGCGGGATTGAACGGATCAGATTCTCTTCACTTGGTGTCATTCCTTTCGACACAAGCGCGGAGTATCCGCCAATGAAGTTTACACCTACTTTTTCCGCTGCGCGGTCAAGTGTACGTGCGATTGTCACATAATCTTCCGGAGTCTTACACGCTGCTGCTCCAACAAGCGATACAGGTGTAATTGAAATTCTCTTATTTACGATCGGAATTCCGAATTCTTTCTCAATGTCTTTTCCTGTAGATACAAGATCTTTTGCAACTATTGTAATCTTCTCATAAATCTTACGGTTCAGTTCATCCAGATCAGAATCCACACAGTCCAACAGACTGATTCCAAGAGTGATCGTGCGGACATCAAGGTTCTCGCTTTCGATCATCTTATTGGTTTCTGATACTTCATACATATTAATCATAGTCTTATCCTCACCTTATCTCCGACTTCTTACAGACGGTGCATTTTCTCAAAAATCTCTTCTCTCTGACAATGAATTGTTACACCGATCTCTTTGCCAAGTACATCCATCTCATCACAAACTTCTTTGAAATCTTTCTTCAGATTCGCAACATCCACAATCATCATCATGTTAAAATATCCCTGAACAATTGTCTGTGAAATATCAAGAATATTGATTTCATTTTCTGCAAGATATGTACATACTTTTGCAATAATTCCTACTGTGTCTTTTCCAAGTACTGTGACAATACATTTCTTCATTCTTTCTGTACCTCCGCTTTGATTCACTCAATTTTATACATTAATAATATCCGAAACCGATTCCCGGCTTGCAACGAACATATTCAGGTCTTCCCCTTTATATTCATTATCTGCAAGCGTAACTTCCAACTTCACTGTCTCATAAGCAAGTCTTGCGTAATTGTTCTCCTTGCTCAGATGACCAAGCATGATGTGTTTCAGATTATCATGTAGTATATCACAAAGAAGCTGTCCTGACAATTCATTTGATAAATGACCGCGATCGCCAAGAATTCTCTGCTTCAAATAATATGGATATCCTCCGACTTCCAGCATATGGATATCATGGTTTGCTTCCAGAAGGATCGCATCCAGATTTTTCAGATTCTTCACTGTATAATCATCATATTTTCCAAGATCTGTTGCAACTGCTACGGACTTCCCACCTTGTTCAATACGATATCCGGACGGTTCATTTGCATCATGGGAAATAGCAAATGGGTGTACGTCCAGTTCACCAAGCCGAAATGGATGATCTGTCTTAATCGGATGTAAAAGTCCTTCCGGCATCTTTCCAAGACTGGAAGACTCTTTGATTCCTGCAATCGTTCCCGGAGTCGCATAAATTGGTATCTCGTACTTTCTGCTGAACACACCAAGTCCCTTAATATGATCCGAATGTTCATGTGTGATCAGAATTCCATCGAGTTCGTCCCCTTTAATCTCCAACTTATTCAGACCTTCTTCAATTCGTTTCTTACTAATCCCCGTATCAATCAGAAGATGGGAATTATCACTTCCTACATAGATACAGTTTCCACTACTGCCGCTTGCAATACTGCACATTCTCATTTGTTCAATCTATCTCCTATTTGTCTCTTTGTTGCTTCAAAGTCTCCACTATTATCAATTACAACTGTGCATGCCTTTCGAAATACTTCTTCTACCGGTTGTGAAGCAATCATTCTGGTGATCTTTTCATCCGTATAATGTCTGGAACTTTTCAGTCGTTCTCTCCGAACCGCTTCATCTGTGTAAATATACCATAATTCATCACAAAGTTCCTTTCCTACTTCCGGAAGAAGTGCTGCTTCTACAATATAATAAGAACAACACTCTTCTTTTTTCTTCAAGATATCTTTCCGAACCCATTCCAGCACTTCCGGATGTACAATATCATTCAATCTTTGTAATTTCTTCTCATCTGCAAATACGCAGCTTCCAAGTTTCATGCGATCCAGTTCACCATCTGCTCCGACAATCTGTTCACCAAATTCTTGTACAATTCTCGAAAATGCCTGCGTCCCTTTCTTCTGGATCTGCTTTGCAACTTCATCCATCTGGCAGACTACCGCACCGTATTCCTGTTCAAGAAATTTTAAAACTTCACTTTTTCCGGAGCCAACTCCACCCGTGATTCCAATTACTTTCATCTTATTTCGCCTCATACCAGTTCTTCCCTGTATGCATATCTACACTAAGCGGAACTAACAATTCTGCTGCGTGTTCCATCTTATCCTGAAGGATCTGCTGTACTTCTTCTAATTCTGTTTCATCTGCTTCGATCAAAAGTTCATCATGCACCTGAAGGATCATCCGTGATTTCAGATTTCTCTTCTTCAGTTCTTCATTTACATGAATCATTGCTATTTTAATAATATCTGCAGCAGTTCCCTGGATCGGTGCATTCATTGCCACACGCTCTCCAAAACTTCTCTGCATAAAATTGCTGGATTTTAATTCCGGCATCGGTCTTCTTCTTCCATATAAAGTCTCTGCATATCCTTTTTCTTTCGCATCGCTCACACATTTATCAAGAAATGTCTTAATTCCTGGGTAGGATTCAAAATAATGCTCGATATACTGTGCCGCCTCTTTTCTCGAAATACTCAGATCCTGGCTCAGTCCAAAAGAACTGATTCCATACACAATACCGAAATTAACTGCTTTTGCATTTCTTCTCTGCAGATCTGTCACTTCATCAAATGGTACGTGGAATACCTGGGAAGCTGTCATTCGGTGAATATCTCTCGCTTCACGATATGCCTGGATCAGCTGTTCATCACCGGAGCAATGCGCCAGAATACGAAGCTCGATCTGAGAATAATCCGCATCCACAAAGACACAGCCTTCTTTTGGTACAAATACTTTACGGATCAGACGTCCAAGCTCCATACGAACCGGTATATTCTGCAGATTCGGTTCTGTACTGCTGATACGTCCGGTTGCTGTGATCGTCTGATTGAATTTACTGTGGATTCTTCCATCCATTCCTATATAATTCGCAAGTCCGTCTGCATATGTTGACTTCAGTTTTGCAAGCTGACGATACTCCAGAATCTTTGCTACGATAGGGTACTCCGGTGCAAGTTTATCTAACACATCCGCTGCTGTAGAATACCCGGTCTTTGTCTTCTTTGCATGAGGCATTTCCAGTTTTTCAAAAAGAATCACACCAAGCTGTTTTGGAGAATTGATATTAAACTCTTCCCCTGCCATTTCATAAATCCCTTTTTCCAGCTCAACGATTCTTGCTCCAAGCTCTTCTCCGTAACGCTTCAGCTCTTCACCTTCAACCTTAACACCGGCCTGTTCCATATCATACAATGTAAATACTAATGGCATTTCAATTTCATTAAACAAACGGAACATTCCATTCTCTTCCAGTTTCTTCTCAAGAACCGGGACACAGGCATAAGCTGTATATGCCTCATAACATGATTTTGTACCCTCATCAAGTTTTTCATCAATTAAAAGATTCAAATGTTCTCTTGCCACATCTTCTGCATCGTAATCATTTTTCAGAGGATTCAGAAGATATGCTGCTACGATTGCATCAAACCCGTTCTCACTTGTAAGTTCCGGCAACCATTCCAGATATTCTTTCAATCCACACATTGAAAAACGTTTCACACTTTTTGCAAGGTGAGACAACTTTCCTGTCAGATATTCAAAATCAGCATCCATATCACAAGGAATCGTAACAATCTTTTCTGCTTCATAGCAAAGAGAAATCCTTCCGTATCCTGAAGCATGTGCAAACAATGGGAGAACATTTCCAGCATCTTTGGAAAATGCCGCACCAACGGTCTCTGCTTTCTCCGCCTCTTTAAAGACTTTTTCAATTTCTTCTTTTCCTGTTACCTCACGAAAATATTTTTCCACATCATTCACTGACGCTTCTACATCAAATCTTCCAAGCAGATTTTTAAACTCCAGTCTTTGGAATAATTCATGAGCTTCTTTTGTATAAGGATTCTCATGTCTGGCATTTTCAAGTTCAAAGGTAATATCTGCATCCAGTTTAATCGTCGCAAGTGTCTTACTAAGCTGTGCCTGCTCCCAGAATTCTTTCAGATTCTTGCTTGCTCTTGGCGGTTTCAGCTCATCAACATGCTCGTATGCATTTTCAATCGTCTGGTACTGCTGAATGATCTTTGTCGCTGTCTTTTCGCCAACTCCCGGAACACCAGGAATATTATCAGCAGTATCACCCATCAAAGCCTTTACATCAATAAATTCCTTCGGTGTTACTCCATAGCGTTCCTGCACATCTGCCGCATAATAATCTTCTACTTCCGTCTTCCCCTGCTTCGTCTTTGGAATGCGGATCTTAATATGCTCTGTCGCAAGCTGAAGCGTATCACGGTCTCCGGAAATGATGGAAACATCCATTCCTTTCTCCTCACAACGATGAGACAAGGTTCCCAAAAGATCATCCGCCTCAAGTCCGGCCTTTTCAATCACTTCTATATGCATCGCACGCAGAACGTCCTTGATCACAGGCACCTGCTGACGCAGTTCCTCTGCCATCGGCTTTCTCGTGCCCTTATAATCTGCAAACATCTCATGGCGAAATGTCGGCGCATGCACATCAAATGTAACTGTCAGATATTCCGGCTTCTCTTCATCTAATATCTTAAACATAATATTCAGGAATCCATAAACTGCGTTTGTATGCAGTCCTTCCGAATTCGTCAAATCCGGAACTCCATAAAACGCCCGGTTCAATATACTGTGTCCATCGATCAGTACAATTTTATCTCTCATCAGATTCTCTCCTATTATCTCTTGCTTTTTGTTGCATTTAATTTTAACCATTATTAAAGTATACACTAATTAACTTCTTTTTTAAAGGTTCATTTTATGGTATCATTATTTAGGGCTTTTGACTCCAATATCTTGTAAACAATATTTTCAAAAATACTATCAGGAGAATTATTATGGATGGAATTATATTTGATGTAGATGGAACACTTTGGGATTCTGTTGAAGTTGTAGCCGAATCCTGGAATCTTGCAATAAAAGAGAACTCTGATCTTGAGCCAAACTTAAACCGTGAAATTCTTCAGGGACTGTTTGGAAAGACAATGGACGAAATTGCTGCCGGAGTTTTTCCCGATCTCGACCCGGACTCTCGAAGAAAACTGATGGATATCTGTTTTGATTATGAAAATCGGTATCTTGAAACACATCCCGGTGTTTACTACGAAGGCGTTATGGACACACTCAAGGAGCTGGCTCTGGAATATCCTCTTTTTATTGTAAGCAATTGCCAGTGCGGATATATTGAAGTTATGATGAAAGGCGCAGGCATGGAACCATATATCAAAGATTTCCTTTGTTTTGGCCAGACGCAGACTTCCAAAGACCAGACGATTCTGAAATTAATGGAGAAAAATAACCTGACAAACCCTGTCTATGTCGGAGATACCCAGGGCGATGCTGATTCCTGCAAAAAAGCCGGTGTCCCTTTTATTTTTGCTGAATATGGACTTGGAGATGTTAAGGAAGATTATCCGACGATACATTCTTTTTCAGAATTAAAAAACATTTTAAGAGAGCTTGATTAACATCTCTGTTTATTTAAAACAAACTGACAAACCACACGAAACATTTTCTATCCATTAAGAATTTCATTCTGTTTCTGTTGTGATCTGTCAGTTTTTTATTGCTCACGACTTTTTTCATAATCCCGGATCTTACGCATCAATCCTCGATAAATCTTATCCTGAAGCAGTTCCCGATGTTCATACGATACCGGATATTCATTCATAAAATCGGGATGTTCTTTTATATAGCAATCCCTTTCTTCTTTCGTCGCATTCAACAGATATTTTTCATAATAATCCATATCATCTATTTTTTCTTTACTCATCACTTTCTCCCATTCCCCTTAGTTCTTATGCTGTCTCATTTCTCGCACATTTCTTCATGTTTTTATCAATTATAGTCGTAGTACGACTATATTTCAATAGTCGTGTCAGGACTTTTATATAATAATCCAAAAATACAAAAGATATCAGATTATTGTTCACTGGATACTGTGAACAATAGCTTGTTTCCGGTTAAGTTCGCACACCGGCTTTAAGGTACGAGGATGGGATTATGAAATTCGAAAACATACGAAATTTGCGAGAAGATAATGATAAAACGCAGAAAGAAGTTGCTGCATATCTCAACATCAAACAGACTACATATTCTAAATATGAACTTGGAAAAATCAATGTTCCTATTGATGTCTTCATCAAACTTGCTGATTATTATACAGTCTCAATTGATTATCTTGTTGGTCGTGGAAAAAAGTGAAATTACAAAGAACAAAGAATGTGCATTGCACATTCTTGCGCCTGCGGCGTTGCTAAGCGCCAGTGGCGCTTGTTTAGCAAGGACCGAAGTGGAAACGTAGACCGCTTGCGACATCTACATTGTACGCCGCAGTGCGCATCCTTAGCGGAGCGTTTTTTATATATTAGGAAAGCACTTTCCTAATATATAAAAAATCTCTGGATATCTTGCAAACATTGAATTTGTAAGATATTCAGAGATTAAGTTCGATGCCGCTGGCCGGCTACTCAATGCATATAAATAGGTACAAACTAATGGGAAATAACGTATTTTAAGACGTTTCCAACTCTGAAACCGTATATCAAAGTACAATATTCTGCCCCTTTTTTGCCCCTCACGATACAATATTCAATCCCCCAGGGACAAACGCTCTGGGGGATCCTTTTGAAACCACAACTATTGATTCGGCCAGTTATGCTTTTCCCTAAGTAAGTTAAGTATAGTGCGATATGGTGATTATTCATTCTGCTGCATATATCCATTCTTTCCGAACATGTACTTCTCACCGCCAATTACTAATGTTTCATCACAAGCCATTTCTCCATTATCTTTGAAGTAATACCATGCTTCTGGCAGTTTTAACCATTTATTTTTGTACATCGCTCCAAGCGGCATATCTTTTGTGGCTATTGTATTGTACCAGTAGTATTTTCCCGATTTGCCGTCCTTGTACCATCCGGTCACCATCTCACCAGTCTGCTTCTTTTTGTCTTCTCCAGCAGACCAGCAACGGTAATCATGTCCGGCATATCCGAACAGTTCACCAGTTAGCATTGCACCCTCTGCATGTTTTCCGACACGTTTTGAATAGAAGTAGAAATATCTACCGCCAATCATCTGCCACCCTGTCAGCATTGCGCCGATAGGCAATTTCCCACCTGTCTGATTGAAATAGTACCAGTCTTCTCCGATTTTCTTCCAACCGGTAGTCATGCCACCTGTTTCACCCAAAAAATAGAAATGCTTCTGGTACAGAATCCAGTCATTCATCACGCAATAACCACGCTCATTAAACCAGTAAAATACTCCTGCAATCTTCTTCCAACTGGATTTAGGATAGCTTCCGTCATACTCTTTCCACCAATAGCCAGTTTCGTCTTTCACCCATTTGCCTGTTCCATTCTGCGATATAATTCCAAAGCAAGCTAACAGGTTGATTGCGATTTCATCAATATTGCTATTGAATTTCTCACGGTCAGAATCATTATCAATAAATCCGCACTCAAGCAATCTATAATTAATTCCACGCTTCGCCGCCCTGTTAATGTTAGAAAGGTCATCGCGATACTTGATATTCTCAGATCGCCCTGGTAAGATTCCGCTGATATATGTTGCTACTGCTCTATCATACTGGTCAGTTACAAGTCCGCTTCTGACAATGATATGTCCTCCGCGTGCCTGACCTCCACCTGCATCCATATGGAGTTCCATCACACAGCATCCGTCCGGAAAGTTATATGTGCTGACATACCCGTGACGATACCAGTTCTTGCTTGTATCGCCAATAATTACATTATCGCCGCCGTAATACTTCATTCTTTCAGCAAGTGCTCTGACTCGTTCTGCTTCGGTGTATCCTCCTCCTTCAGCTCCTGGATCTCCCTCTCCGTGTCCAGCAATTAAAAATAATTTCATATTATTCTCCTTTGTCTTCTATGCATCTCTTGCACCGGTACAATTCTACTTTTTCTTATATGTATTCCGATTCCACATTTCTGTCACACGTTCCCAACCGCCTGTACTGACCAAGTAAACTATAAAAGCGGCAATGAATGATGCGAAAATGTAATACCACTCAATCACTATCTGATAATAGGTGCACAAGACGATTACTGCTACTGGTGTCAGGATCAGTGATGTGATCAGTGCCACAACATTCGTCTGCACTTTTTTCAGTGCCGGCATCTCCTTGATTGCCTGCACGATCACGCTGACCAAGAAGGCCAGCACTCCAATTCCTGCCAAAATGTAACTCATGTACTGCATCAATGTTTCAATGTTCATATTCGTTCTCCCTTCTGTTTCAAATGCAACTCATCAATTTCCTGTTTCATTTTTGTTACCATTCCATTTCCGCCCAGTTCATGGTATGCTTCATACATCTCGCAGAAGTTCTCATAAGCGTAGGACGGGATTTCGCCAAGTTGCATGTACTTGGCATGATATTCGATCAGCTGAACTCTAAGCAAAAGCATTGTACCCTTACTGTTTGCATCTCGATCTTTCTTCTGATTTTTTAACACCCAGACCACATACCCCATAAGTGCAGTTAATATGATTGGCAATGTTGTGATATAAGTCTGATAAAAAAAGTGTTCCAATGGTTCCGACCTCCCAATTTTTCGTTTTTAGCTTCCAATCGCAATCCAATTGTATGTCGTGTTATTCATGAATTTGTATTCATCCATTGTTTCTGTCCAAGAGAATGTACCACCAGACACGCTAAAACCAGATCTATCTGTGATTCCACAAGGTTTTGAGTACACGCTGTAATCACCACAGAATGTCACCTTTGCTTTTCCTACATCTGCGGAATACACAGCAGTAACAACACCTACTGATGTGATTTTATCAGCATAGATTATCAGCTTATCAATCTTAGACAAGCCAGTATTGATAGTAGGAGATGATGTTGTTCCGGTTTTTACCTGTACACCACCAGAACCTCCGCTAGATGTTTCCATTGTGCCAGTAGCAACACCATCCTTGGATGTGAATCTCTTACCTTTTCGCACATCTTCTGGCGTTGCATCACCGAAGTATCTACCTAATGTGCCATTGCCATAGAGCCGAAACGAATCTCTATTTTTTAGGTACGCTGATGCGTTGCTAAGAGAAACATTGTTAAAAATCATAGTAAGGTCTTCGCCATCTTTGGCCATAGCAATTTTTCCTATACCAACTGTAGGCTTGCTTTCATTAAGCGTTGCCATACTTCCAGTGACTTTTTCGCCGTCAACATAAGCTGTCTTCCCCGATACAATGTCCTCTGATAATGCCGTAGCATCTGATGTGTCGATTCCACTTGACTGTTTCATCGTTCCAACAATTCGCTGTCCGCTACTATCATGAGCTGTAGCACCAGCCAGCAAATTTTCTGGTGCTACAGTGTCTTCTGCAAGATTAATCAGCGCACCAACTATTTGTTTTCCTGTTTTATCATGAGCCACAGCATCCTCTAAAAGCTGGTCTTCTGTTACTGTATCCTCCGTCAAATCAAGTAATACCTTGCCTGCATATTCTACTTTATTTACTGCCATATATCACACCACCTAACCAATCGTCACTGTAGTTCCACCAGCAGAATTTTCTGATTCCACATACGGTATCTTTTCCACTGTAACCTGTGACAGATGCGTATATCCGGCATCCGGCAGAATGGTCTGTTGTGCGCTTGACGGAGTAACTGTCTTAGCTTGTGCTTTTACTCCCTCACTCCCCGACATACTACCTTTAACACCAAGAATTGTTACGCCCTCACGAATGTTCTGTGCAAGAATCTTTGCTTGCTCTGTCTCGTCAATTACAACCTTTCCAGACCCATCATGATATCCCTGTGGGATTGTATATGAACCACCTTTTGTGATTATTTTACCTGTCACAGCTCCATTGTTCGGCATCGTTCCAGTAAGCAATGCTCCTCTTGCATAGGCTGTTTTGCCTTTTAAAATCTCCGCAACTGCGGCAGTCGCATCATTAGAATTTACATCAAATGTACACACTCCTGTAACAACTTCTCCATCTTTTCCATGCGCTGTAGCACCTTTGAGAAGTTTGTCTTCCGTTACTGTATCGCCTGTTAAATCAATTAATGTTTTTCCACCATATACTACTTTACTTACTCCCATGTTTATACCTCATTTCCTATATATACTGTTGATCCGCCTGACTCATTGCTTACATCGAAATACGGAATCTCTTTCACTATTACATCCTCTGTTAGGAATTTCTGTCGTGTCTCAAGTTTCTGCTCTGTTACTTTTGGGACAACCTTGTATGTACCCTCATAATAATCTACTTCTTTACGTTCCGTGGCTTGCTGGAAGTGTTGAAATTTTGCCTGAAAGCCATTCTTGCTTTGACTGAATCCAACTTCAATCTTTCTCTTCTGCTCACTGAATTTTAGTTCAAGTCTCATCAGATTACACCATCCTTCAAAATCCTACCAACATGCACCGCTATAATGTCTGATGCAAGTGCTTCCCCTTCTTTTGTCCGCACCCGTACCTGTATTTCAGCATATGAATTACAACATGATTCCAATTTCAGAGTGTCTTCCTGTGACAGATTTACTTTCAGTAACTTTCCTGAATGGATACATTCTGCAAAATTCTTTTCAAAAACTGCTTTCTGGTTCTGGGATATCGTTACATACGCTTCTGCAATCAGTTCTGTATCAAATGGTAGTTCAAATTCTAGAACAGGTGTTGTTCCTCGTATCATTTAATCCCCTCATTTCTTCGTGTATTTAACAGTCACTAATCCGGCGTAGCTGCTCCAGTTAGTTCCAGTTGACACGATGATATTTGCTCCATTCCCCGTTATTCTAACGCCGATAGAATTGGCAACAGCTTTTGGATCCACATATGGGATGGGATAACTTGCACCACCACTGAATGCAAAACTGTTTTCTGCATCAATCCAGATATAATTTGAATCGGTAATGCCTGTATTTATAGACTTTGTAGTATTATTCGGTAATGTTCCAATATTTATCATTTTCTGATAGATTGGTGCTGAATTAAGATACTGTCCTGTAAATGATTCAGGAATTTCTACTCCTACAGTAGTAGTATCTACTTTCTTTGACAATTTGCCATTTAATTCAGCAACCGTGTCAACCGTATTGAATACCTGTTTTACCTCTGTAATATTCAATCCATTAATCACAACCTGATATAACGGCATATCTGCCACCAGATCCCCCGCCTGAATATCTCCTGTTGTATATCCTGGTGCTGAAGGCGTTCCTGTAACTGGTGTACCCTGAATTACTTTCAGCGTAAGTGATTCTACTTTTGTACTCTGATTTCTGCTATATCTTGCAACAACAAGATCAATTCTTTTCATTCCCTGGGATCCATTCACAATTGTGAGAGAATCATAGGTGTTCTTTTTTATCGATGCAGCACATCCCTGATGCATAATAACTCCATCCCTGATCTTGATTTCATTATTCGATGAAACTTCTGCTTTTAACTGAGATCCCGTCCGCAGCACGTAGGATTCTGCTCCAAAGATTCCGATATTTATATCTCGGTCCTGCTCTGCCGTAACATGAGGACTTCCGACATATCCTGTAATAATATCCATTTATGTCTCTCCTTCCAATTTGTATTCTATCTTCTCTTTTCCATCCGATACCGTCCAGATTTTTCTTCCAATTGGCTTTTTCATACTCACACCAGTAAGATAATCTCTTCCACCTACAATGTCTCCAATGTCCATCGTTCCTTCGATTTTCTTCATTGTCATATCGTATTCTGTTTTGCTTTTTGATTTTAACAGCTTTTCTGTTCCATTCTTCTCAAAAAGGACACGTCCGCTCTCTGCGTCCATAAGCACAGCGGCTGCCGCGTGCAGGTTTCAGCTATTTCATCAATTCCGAAAAAATACTGTGTCTGACTAATATTTCCCTGTCCATCAATATACAGATGAAGCACCAGGCGGTCTTTCAATTCTCCTTTTCCAAGACAAATCAGGTGATTTATTCCTCTTTTGTTGTTATCCATTGTGAATTGCATATTATTATCATTCGAGAACTCATATTCTGCTGAATAGTCTACAATAGGAACTGCTCTTACCCGTACATATCCTGACTCAGTTTTCTCTGACTGAATATACTTTATTTCCATACGATATCCTACTGATTTCAGCAGTTTTTGTAATCCAGCATACAGCGTACAATAACGGTCAAACTGATAATTCTTCACCTGTATGCCTGTGTCTTCCTCTATGCCATAAAAGAGCCCAGGAAATGCTTCCTGAACTCTTCTCTGAATTATCTGGTTAAGTTCTCCGGATTCTACTGCATAGTCCTGATTACTTTCCGGCTGTATCACCTTCTTTGTCATCATTCCCCGCCAAGTATATCCCTTTACTGTAATACTGTTTGATTTGGTACTCGTATATAACTCCTGCACAATTCCACCATACTCAGTATCTGGGACATACACCTGACTTCCGAACTCAACCGTACCATTCCAACCGGATCTCTTAAATTCGATCTCAAAATCATTGATTGAGCTTTTCTCATCTTCTCCGATTTCCATGTCTACATTTGCATTTAAGATATATCCGAGCTCTTTGCCAATCGGATCCGTATAGATCAGTTCCATTCCGGCACGCTCCTTTCTTTGTATACCTTAATATCAAAGCCGAATTCACCACTCCAGTTAAGAGTCAGTACGCCAGACGGAATCAATGCAAATACACTTTTGTCTTTCGCTCTTTTTGCGAAAATATTTTGCACAGTTCCATTTCTCAGATGCTTTGTGATCGTCTTCTCTCTGCTGGCGATTAATATATATTCACCTGCTTCTAACGTCTCATAAATCTGATAAGGATAACCGTTTATCAGTATTCTCGGATCAGCGCATGGACCATATATTACCATTTCAAAGTTATTATCTCGGAAATGATCGATAATCCAGTTCTGCGTTCCGGCACTCTTTCTTGAATAATCATAATTATACGTTATCGGATAGTCTAAGAATGTATATGGCTTTCCTTTATTTGTAGAATCAGGATAAAAGCTTTCCTGTTGCTCCATCGACCAGAATGGATACGGGCAGTATATTTCTATCTTGCAATCTGTACGACTATTATTTTCACCCGATACTTCATTGCTTGATTTTTTTACATATCCATCAATGTAGTATTCGCCATAGTAAATTCTTCCTGGAGTCAGATTGACCACATCGTATTCAAAAGCATTCGTAAGCTTATTAAGGATCTGCTTTCTTTCTTTTTCTTTGCCTCTCACGGTAAGAGTAATGTCATACGTCACCGGTTCTTTTGCAAAAGCATTCACCATTACACCCATTTCTCTTTCTGTTGTATTGGGTGTCCACTCATAAGCATGGAAATATCCGGAGGTTGCTCTCATTTTGTCTCCGATCAGATTGTATTCTTCTCCATTGGAGCATACATATTTAATCTCGATCATTCAAACACAACCCCCATTTCTCTCAAAGCTCTTGCTACTTCTCTGTCATTTAAATTTATAACTATACTGCCGTCTCCACGTCTGGATGTTGTTTTTAAATATTCCAGTAATACTTCCAGCTTCTCTGCAATCGTGCTGTTCTGACTATCAGTGCTGCTTTTGCCAGAAATTGCAAGGTCCATACTTGTTCCAATTGGTTTTTTTACAGACTTCTGAAGCTCTGCTGCCGCATTGGATACTAATGTTGTCTTGCCAATCAATCCATTCGCAATTCCGGTATCGATCATCTCTCCAACATAAGCTCCCCAACGTGACGGTGAGTGAATTCCGAAGAATGCCAGAACATTTTCTTTAAATCCACCAAGAACACCTTTTACAGCATCCCATAGCATATGTGCCGCCGAACGAAGTCCGGATGCGATACCGCTTATGATATTGATTCCAATACTTCCCCAGTTCTGGCTCGTAAAAGCATTCACAATTGCACTGATGATCGCCGGTATCTGTCCGACCGAATTCGGAATAGCGCGTATCAAGCCTGCTGTCAGCTTAGCGATAATCGTAATACCACTCTGAAGAATCTGTGGAAGATTCTGACCAATTGACGCTACAAAACGCACGATTGCAGTCACTGCTGCCTGGGTGATCTGTGGCAAATTGTTTATGATTCCATTTACTAACCTTAAAAGCAGTCTTGCACCTGCGCTTAAAACAGTTGGAAGCATAGAAATAATCGTGTTGACAAAATACGTGATCACATTTCCTGCCATCGTTATTACTTGCGGTAAATTTTGCAAAATTCCGTTGACGATGTTGCTTATAAAATCTACACCCTTCTGCAATAAAGTCGGAAGCTGCTCCTGAATTCCGATATTAAACTGATCCATAAGCTGCATTGCGCTCTGATAAAGAGTCGGTATTCCTGTTGTGATTCCGCTTGCAATTTGTGGAATCAGTCCAGACACTGCAGCAAACAGTTGTGGACCGAGTGCCGTTACAAATGTAACGATTGCTGATGGAAGCGCAGATATAACATTCCATACTGCCGGAAGCAGATTTCCAACTGCAAAGGTTATGATCGTATTCGCCAGTTCATTAAGTGCCGGTCCTACATCCATTCCCAGAGCAATTTCTCCCATTACATTTTTAGCCGCTGCTTTCATCTGGTTGAACGATCCAGATATAGTCGTTGCCGCTTCTTTTGCTGTCGTTCCGGTAATGTCCAACTGTCCCTGGATTACGTGAATTGCGCTGTAGACATCTGATAGATTATCAATATTGTATTCCACGCCACTGATTTTCTGTGCATCTGCCAAGAGACGCTCCATCTCCGACTTCGTACCGCCATATCCAAGCTTCAGATTGTCCAGCATCGTATAGTTCTGCTTTGCAAATCCCTGATATGCATTTTTGATGTCTTCCATGTTGGTTCCCATCTTATTTGCATTATCAGACATATCTACCATTGCCATATCTGCCACATCTGCAGCTTTGGAGGTGTCGCCAGCAAGGGAATTAAGAAGGCTCGCTGAAAAGCTTGTAGTTAGTTCCATGTAGTCATTTGCACTCATTCCTGCTGTCTGGTATGCTTTTGCCGCATTTGCTTTCACTTTATCGGCAGAATCTTTAAATAATGTTTCGATTCCACCAAGACTCTGTTCGAGTGCTGCACCTTCACTGATGCTCGCCGACAAAGCTTTTCCTATAGCTGCAGTAGCAATTACTTTTTTTATCATGCCAACCATTTTCCCGCCGAAAGAACTTCCAGCAGAGTCCGCTTCTGGCTCTAATTCTTTCCGAATTCTTCCTTGTATTCCTTCGGCGGACGGTATGATCTGCACATATGCCTTTGCCAGTTCTGTAGCCATCTTATTCCTCCTTTCCCGTCAATCTCGCCCATTCTCTCTCAAAATCTTCTCCAGAATCAAATGTCTGAATTTCTTTAGATTTTTCCTTTCCATCGCCCAAGATCATTCCAAGCAATGACTTCGGACGGTTTTTCCCGGTCGCTCCATCCTCAGATTGCAGCCAGGCAGTCGTGCGCGTTCCATCCGCAATAGCCGCCATAAGCATTTGTTCCGGTATCGGCTCAATCCCTGCTATTTTCATTTTAATTCTCGAATTTTCCCTCAACCCACAAGAAAAAGTCGCTACCATTCTGCACGGCAACGACTTATAATCATAAATGCGATATGTTTCTGCAAGATCGCACAAAAGTGCGTCCTTGTCAAGATTAAGCATGTAGGCGAGGGCTAAGAGTTTTTTCCTTCTTTTACATTTCCGAAAATTTCTCCGATTTCATTCATCATTTTCGACGCCGGAACCCTTCCATTCTCCATTCGCAAATGTTCTTTCAGGAGTTCTTTTTGTTCTGTTCCAAGAAGACGGTTTAATACGCTGATCGTTTTTGTCATGTCCCCTTCATCCATTTCGCACAGATCTTCCAGAAGCTCATAATCATCCAGTGCCGCCTCATCTAACTCATACTCAAAACCACTGCTTGTTTTTCCCTTCATTATTTCTTATTCCCCTTAATATATTCGTAATGTGTCTGTCCGTTCGCATCCGGTACTGCCGATAACGTTGTCTCGTATCCAATCGCATCATCGTCCTTATATACAATGTCTCCGACTTCCGTAATGCTTGCACACGGAATAACGATACGCTTCACTGCGTCTTTCAGAATCATATCCACAGCCCACGCATTCTGTTCCGCTTCATCTGCATTTACTTTTACCGTAATCCCTTCTTTCTTGTATCTTGTCCTTAGCTTACTTATCAGATTCGTGAAATCCTTCTTCGCTTTCGCCATGTCCGGAGGTCTTGCCTCGACTCTGTACGTCAATGTCAGGAAATAGTCCCCCTTTCCAAAGTACTCCAACAATCTGTGTCTGGCTGTCTCTGCCTTATTCATGGCGTTCACTACTGCCATCTGCTCCGGTGTAGGCTTTCTCTTCTTTTCTCTTGGCAGTCCCCTTGCTCCATACCTGCCATCATGGTATTCCTTCACCTCCAGGATGTCTCCTTTCCGGAAGGTGTGTGTTACTCTCTTCGTTGCCATCGTATACCTCTATCTTTAATATCTTAATCGAGTATTAAAATGGGGCAGAATCCCCGTTTTTCTTGACTTCCTGCCCCATAGATGTTAAGATAATAATGTCTTTAATATCTGCGAGACAAAAGTCTTGCATTCAACACTTCCGTTACCTCCGGAAGTGTTATTTTTTTATCTGTTTTTCCAGCGTCCTTGCGATCGAATTCAGCGCATAGAAGCTTGCTGATACAGCCAGTCCGATCAGGACGCGCTCCAGCGTTGACTCCGGTGCTTTGACCGATATGGAATATGTAATCGCTGCTCCGGAAGCATAGAAGAGTCCAACAAGCATTCCAACGCCTGTGATAAACCTTGTTCTCCAAAGGCTCATTCTAATATGATGTATTCTCCTTTGTTCTTCTTCCTGGCGTACTCGTTCGCCTCTTCCCATGTCCCAGAGCAACAGCCCAGTTCCTGTGTTTTCGTCCATCTGATAATCCATATGTGGTCTTTCTCCCTTCTTCCTCGTTTCTGGCTCATTCCTCATTCTCTGACATAACTCTGTCCAATCCATTCATGAGGAAATCTTCGTACTGCATCCGTTCTTCCTCCGATCTCAGATCCGGATAAATTGCCATCCGGATCAGCTCTGCTGCCTGTTCCCCGGTGAACTGCCAGTCCTTTTCCTTTTCAATCTGCTCAATCAGGCTGGAACGTAAAAACTTGATCTTCACTTCCCTGTTCGGAATGTCCTGCAATTTTCCCGGGATCAGACTCAGTAACCTTCTTTTGTATAAAGCAAATTCTCTCTGTTGCATTCCTTTTTTCCTCCTTCATTCCTATTTCTGTGCATCCCTCACGCGACAACTGATTTATGATCACAAATTCCTATTCCTGGGTGTCGCTGAATGCTTTTCTTGTGATTTTATTTCCTTTGTATTTTGCTGTAATGATATACATCTGTCTCACCTTCCATCTTCCGCACCAATATCATCGATTCGATTGGATCATACTCAGGAACATACTTTCTTGTAGCACCTTCCAATGCCCTAAAGAATCGGTTGTAATCTGCATAAACCGCCTTGTCAATCAATCTGTCCGTGATCGCATCTTTCGGATATCTTCCGAGCTTAATCTGATTCATGATGCCGCACTTCCGGTTCTTTACTGTTCCCATCGATTGACCGTACATATCTTTGTAGTAAGATGTCCTAGCGTACCGAATGGTTGGCTTTCGTTCTTCTGCAAGTGCTGATGCGATCTGTGGAAGAATGTCTTGGATTCTTGCAAGCTCCGCAACTGCTTGTTCTCTCGTCATGACTCTCACCTCTTTAATCTCCATCGTAAGTTCTTGGAATAAAGTCCTGTGTAAGTGCGTAAAACTCACTGATGTATGTTCCTTCATCCGTGATGTTCAAATCAACAGCAACATTGTGATCATTCATCAGCATGATGCTTGTTGCACCCTCTTTGTCGATATCTCCGCATCCGACTCCAACAACCTTAAATCCTTTCAGCAGACTTAATTCTTCTGGATATCCGCTGTATCTCTTGTGGTTAATACCTCTCTTCATTGCTTTCACCTTCTTGTTGCTTTCCCATATATACCTTTTCAACCAAAAGCTCTCCCTCCAAAGTTCTGAAGAAATCTCAAAATTTAATTTTTAGTCCATTTTTCTACTGTCTTCTGTGTCACTATTTTGATACACTCCATCATTTCTTGTTTAGTTGGTGGAGTGTATCCTCTGTCAACAATAAAATATATCAACGCTTTTATTCTTGCTCTTTCTATTCCCCACTTTGTCATAAATAAAATTGCAGCTATAACACTGATTAATAACGCCATCTTTCCTCACCTCACTTTCTTCTCTGACTCACCTGGTTCTGTTACAAATACATTTGAAAATATTTTCATGTTATGATAAAATTCTTTCATAAAATGCGAAAATATTTTCGCAACATTTTGTATAACAAACATTCGTTTTGCACTCTATCTAGTATTTTTGTATTGACACATCATAATATTAGTAGTAGCCTTTTTATAGAAGCTTCAAAATTCTAATGAAAGGCAGGTGACAATATGAGACGCTACAACCCTCCATTTAATGGAAACCGCTATGTATTAAACAAAGCAACTGGAGAAATCCACGATCTGGATAACGAAACATCTCTCTGTCAAATCGATGAAATGAATCCAGACCATGTATCGAACTGTGTATCTTATGAAGATGCCAAGTTCCGTGCTGCTTTCTTTTCACCACATGGCGGAAATGGTTGCTACTACTGTTTACGATCAAAAGATAACGGATAACCCGATTGAGCTATGGACTTCAATGTCTGTAGCTCTTTTTCTGGCATTTCTTCCCTCAGAAGCTCCGTAAGCCTTTCGGTTGTTTTGCATTCCGAAACCATGTCAAATACCAGTTCTGAAAACTTCTGTTCGTCTGTGACCATCTTTAATGCATCGAACTTTTTCACATCTCTCACTCTCCTTTCTCAATTCCAAATAAATAATTAGGATCTACTCCCAACGCTCCTACAATCCGAACGATATCGCATGCTTTGATAATCTTTCTTCCAGAAATCATGTCGCTAAGCATCTGTGCTGTACAACCAGCCTTTTGAGCAACAAATGCTTTCTTTAATCCTTTTTCATTTATGATTCGTTCGATATTCTCAGCTACCGGTACATTACATTCTGAAATTTTCATCTTTTTTCACCTCTCTAATCTTATCCAACCTTTTTCTCTGAATCGCTTTTCTCCTGCTCTTCTTTCTTACTGCTCATTGCTGCCGCAGTTGCAATCGTTCCTTCAAGGTATCCTCTTTCTCTTTCACTCATTGCCGGAAGCTTATCGGCCAGTGTCTGGATAATCTGTTTTTCTTTCTCTGACATTTTGTTCTCCTTTCTACGATTGTTTTGTTGCTATGTGTCTATTGTATGTGGCTTTGAAACTTTTGTCAATACTTTTTTGTGGCTTTTCGACTTTTTGTTATTATGCCACATTTTCTATTGCTTTTCTTCTTTGTATGCTGTATAATCAAAATCAAGAAAAGAGGTGATGAAATGAACGAACGCCTAAAGCAGTTAAGGAAAGAATTGAATTTGACTCAGCAAGAGTTTGCTGACAAATTAGGAACTGCAAGAAACAATATTGCTGGTTATGAAACAGGGAAAAGGAATCCCAGTGATGCAGCCATTTCTCTTATATGTACAAAATATAACGTCAACGAAAATTGGCTCCGTACTGGAGAGGGTGATATGTTTGTGAAACTGTCCTACTCTGATGAAATCGCACAATTTGTCGGACAGCTCATGACTGAGGAAGACGATTCTTTTAAAAAGAGACTGATTTCAGGGCTTGCAGCACTTGATGAAACTGGTTGGAAAGTATTAGAAGACTTCCTGAACTCTATTCAAATAAAAAAGGACTGATCTATTTCAGTCCTAAGAGTCCACGAATAAAGAAGTATACATTTTTTAATCGTGTGTTATCCAGTTCATCGAGCATTTTGATTATGAGTTTTTTATAATTCATATTATGTAGTCCCTCCGTTCCCAGCAAGAAAACTCCCGAAATTCCTTGATTTCATCATACGGCATCTGCCATAAGAAATCAATAGATTCGTCGAACATTTGTTCTTTTTCCTGTTTGTTTCTATTAAGTAAACAATCGATTGACTGAGAACTTATGGGGTCTTACACAATCGTCCACTATAGTGGACACTTATTTGAAATCTGACTCAAACAGATCTGTGATCCTGCATCCCAGACCTGCTGCCAGCTTCTCAAGTGTTCTGATCGTAGGATTGGAATCCTCGTTCATGATCTTCTGAACTGACGATTTTGTTATATTCGACAGAATCGCTACCTGGCGGGCAGACAGATTTCTTTCGTACATGATTTTAGATAATAATATTTTCATGTGCTTATTATGGGAAGGTCTGCTTAAAAATATTCTAAGCAGATTCTGATTAGGATTGTGGTGTTCCTGATCGGCAGGTTTACAAAGGAGTGAGGAACTATGGGGCTGCGTTTTAGAAAGAGCTTCAAAATTGCTCCCGGAGTCAAATTAAATCTGAATAAGAACAGCACCAGTATAACATTTGGCAAACGTGGAGCTCATTACACGGTCAATTCCAAGGGAAAGAAGACTGCTTCTGTAGGAATCCCCGGAACTGGTATATCTTATACCATGTCTACCGGAAGTCGCACCTCATCCAAAAAAACTACAAACCAAGGAGGACCGAACATGTTTCAAAACAATTTTCCTGATTATAACGGGAATAACAAAAAATGGTATCAAAAAACTGGATGGATCATTGCATTAATAATTCTATTTTTCCCAGTAGGTCTATTCCTCATGTGGAAATATACTGACTGGAAAAAGCCTGTTAAATTTGCAGTTACTGCATTTATCTTGTTTTTTGCTATTATAGGATTATTTTCTCCTGATAGCTTAGAGGAAATTTCTCTAAGTGCAAATACAACCAGTGCATATGATATCAATCAAGAAGTTACAATAACAGTCAGTACCACACCAAATGATTACCAATTATCTGATAGTGATTTCAAATGTACCGGTGGAAAATTAAATATTGAAAACGGGAAAATCACCTTCCGCTCTTCATCATCTGGTTCTTATGAAATTTGGGCTGAACATAATGAAATTAAAAGTAATGAACTTGTAATAAAAGTAGAGGATAAGAAAGCAATCGCTGCTACTAAAGCACAGAAAGAAGCTGAAGAAAAAGCTGCCAAAGAAGCCGAGGAGGAAGCAGCAAGAAAAAAAGCTGAAGAAGAAGCAAAGGCTCAGGCTGCTGCCCAAGCTGAGGCCGAAGCGGAAGCTCAACAGCAAGCTCAAGCCGAGGCTGAGGCTCAACAACAAGCGCAAGCTGAAGCTCAGCAACAAACGCAAACTACCACAAGCGAAACTGTATATTGGACTCCAAACGGAGAAGTATATCATTCAACACCTGACTGTCCAAGTTTAGGTCGCTCTAAAACAATATATAACGGAACTATATCTGAAAGTGGGAAATCAAGACCTTGCAAAAATTGTTATTAAATTGAACATTTTTATTCATTTCCAGGAAAGGACGTGATCACATGCCATTACCAAAATCAAACAACTACACTGTTGAAGACATCTACGCTCTTCCTGATGGGCAGCGTGCAGAACTGATCGATGGGCAGATCTATGACATGGCTCCACCGAGTTATCTTCATCAGAAACTTGTAATGGAACTTTCCGCAACAATCCGAGATTATATTAAATCCCACGGAGGTCCTTGCGAAGTTCTGCCTGCTCCATTTGCTGTATTTCTTAATCAGGATGATCATAATTATGTAGAGCCTGATATCTCCGTAATCTGTGATCCAAACCGGATTAATGACCGTGGATGCAATGGTGCCCCGGATTTCATTATTGAAATCGTATCACCAAGCAGTCAGCGTATGGATTACCTCACCAAGCTGTTTAAATACCGCACAGCCGGTGTTCGTGAATACTGGATCGTGAATCCAATGAAAGAGACTGTTCAGACTTACCTCTTTGGTGATATAGAAGACTTCAATCAATATTCTTTTGATGATGAGATTCCTGTTGGAATCTATGATGATTGGAAGATCTGCATCGCGAATCTGCTGAAATAAAATAACCGCTCCTGCGCCAACAGGAACGGTCAACTGGAAGAAACACACGCCAATGTGCTTCTTTTAGTAACTCCGAAGAGATACTCCAAAATCCAATGAATATTGTATCATCTTCGGAGCAGTCAATCAATCAGAACTGTTGTTTGGCTGTTATTTTTGTACTCAAAAAATAGAAAGGAAGATGATTATGTGGGTTGAAGAATTAAAGAATGGCAAGTACAAATTTGTGGAACGCTACACCGATCCGATGACCAGGAAGTCAAAACGAGTAGCTGTTGTTATGGATAAAAACACGGCAAAGAACCGTAAAATGGCAGCACTTACTCTGTCAGATAAGATTGAGAGTGCTCTCGCACCGCAAGTGGACAGGATCCGTTTAAAAGACCTTGTCGAGCTGTACAGAAAAGAGCAAGTCAAGACACTTAAACAATCTACTTACAGACGGAACATTGCCGTGTGTAACACGCTTATGAGCATTCTTGGCAAAGATATCTATGTTGACAAGCTGACAGCCGGATACATCAGAGAACGTTTTCTCGGCACTGGTAGAGAGCACAGCACTCTAAATGAATGGATGATCAGATTAAAAGCGTTGTTACGTTGGGGATACAAGAATGATTATATTGCAGACATATCTTATCTTGGAAAGATAGAGCGTTTCAGTGATATACCTCATCGGCAGAAAATAGAGAACAAATTTGTTGAATCATTGGAGTTAAAGGAGTTGATTGCTGGAATGACCGTTGTAGAATGGAAGTTGCTTACTGAATTTCTCGCCTTGTCTGGTCTTCGATTTGGCGAGGCTGCAGCTCTGAACACTTCTGATGTTGATTTGAAGAATAGGAAAATTCATGTAACGAAAACGTATGACAATGTAGCAGACATCGTTACAAGCCCAAAGACACCGTGTTCTGTGCGAGATGTATATATTCAAGACGAGTTACTCACTGTCTGTAGAAACGTGCTCCTATGCTACCACAAAGGCACTGTAGTGGCATTCAGCACAGCTTTCTTCCCTGGAACAACGAAAGAACACATCAACTTCGATTGCTACTCTAAATATTTACGTGAAACATCTGAACGAATCATTGGGCGGAGAATCACACCGCACACTCTTCGGCATACACATGCCAGTTTACTGATGGAGCAAGGAATTGACATTGACAGTATCTCAAAAAGACTTGGACATAATGACAGCAGAGTTACACAAGAAATTTATCTCCACGTCACAAAGAAATTAGAAAGTAAGCGAAACGAACAGCTAAGGGAGTTAAAAATTTTATAGTTTGCCCCATTTGTGCCCCATAAACATAATAAAAAATCTCCAAACCCCTTGCAAACACTGGATTTGCAAGGAATTCAGAGATTAAGTTCGATGCCGCTGGCCGGACTCGAACCGGCACGGCTACTAACCGCTTGATTTTGAGTCAAGTGCGTCTGCCAATTCCGCCACAGCGGCTTATTCTGTCGGACAAGAAAACTTTCCTGTCCGAATCAGCTTTTTTATGTTACCATATCCGGTCACATTTTTCAACTATTTTTTATGATTTTATTTGTTTTTTATTTGCAAAGTTTCTTTCCAACCTCAAAACAATCAAATGTTGCAAAATAGTCTTTCGGTGTCTCTGCACGGCGAATCATCTGTACACTTCCATCTTCTTTCAGGAGCAGCTCTGCTGATTTTAATTTACCATTATAGTTATATCCCATAGAGAAACCATGTGCACCCGTATCATGGATTACAAGGTAATCTCCCATATCAACTTCCGGAAGCATTCTGTCAATTGCAAACTTATCATTATTTTCACACAGAGAACCTGTTACATCATATTTGTGATCGCACGGTGCATCTTCTTTTCCAAGAACAGTAATATGATGATATGCTCCATACATTGCCGGGCGCATCAGGTTAACAGCACACGCATCTACTCCGATGTAGTTCTTATAAGTATTCTTCTCATGGATTGCTTTTGTCACAAGGCAGCCATAAGGTCCCATCATAAAGCGGCCAAGCTCTGTGTAGATTGCAACATCTCCCATTCCTGCCGGAACAAGTACTTCTTCATAAACCTTGCGGACACCTTCTCCGATCACACGGATATCATTCGGCTCCTGATCAGGTGTGTAAGGAATTCCAATACCACCAGAAAGATTAATAAACTTAATATGTACTCCTGTTTCTTTCTGAAGACGTACTGCCTGTTCAAAAAGAACTTTTGCAAGCATTGGATAATAATCATTTGTCACTGTATTGCTGGCAAGGAATGCATGAATACCAAATTCTTTTGCACCTTTTGCCTTCAGTGTCTTAAATGCTTCTGTGATCTGCTCTGTTGTCATTCCATACTTTGAATCTCCCGGATTATCCATAATATCATTACTGATCTTGAATATTCCGCCCGGATTGTAACGGCAGCTGATTGTCTCCGGAATATGTCCGATTGTCTTCTCAAGGAAGTCAATATGTGTAATATCATCCAGATTGATGATTGCTCCAAGTTTATCAGCAAGTTTAAAATCTTCCTCTGGTGTATCATTAGAGGAAAACATAATATCATGACCATCAATTCCAACTGCATCTGACATAAGCAGTTCTGTATAAGAGGAGCAGTCACAACCGCATCCATACTCTTTCAAGATCTGTAAAAGGAACGGATTCGGAGTTGCCTTTACAGCAAAATACTCTTTATATCCCGGATTCCATGCAAATGCTTCCTTTAATGCTTTTGCATTCTCGCGGATTCCTTTCTCATCATAAAGATGGAACGGAGTCGGATATGTTTTTACAATCTCTTCAACCTGTTCTTTTGTCACAAATGGTTTCTTACTCATTTTCATTTTCTCCTTCGCGTATTTTGATTAATTCTATCTCATTCGCAAGTGCTGTTTTAAACAGCGTAACGAAATTTCTCTGTCCGGAATAAACACAAGTGTTTCTGCTCTCCTGTCCATATTCACCCGAAAGTACATATTTAGAATCTGTGATCAGACCAATCTGATTTCCTTTTTCTTTCGTCACATAAATGATCGCCCCTGAAAGTTCAAATGGATGATCTGTCACAAGAACTACCTTTTTTCCTTTTTCTGTCAGTTCCTTTAACTGTCCTTTCAACTGTTCTAGACAGACACCGGAACAGGAACAATACACTCTTTCTTCCACATTAGCCAGAAGATTATGGATCTTATCTGAAATATGTTCCTGACCATCGATCGTAACATATCCTTCTTCTTCTTTCTGTTCTCCCGTAAGATTCATATCCAACCATTTCTGTTCTTCTTCCATTCTGCGGATTCTGTTACCACAGAACTCCTGAACATGAACCGGAATATATCGCTTGGCATCCTCTTCTACCAGATATGCAGCCCCTTTCTCAACCAGAGCTGCCAGTGATGCATACACATTCGACCTTGAGATTCCTGTATCTCTCGCAATCTCATACCCCGTCTGCTTTCCTGCTTCGATCAGCCGAAGATAAACAGTTGCTTCCTGCCGGGACATTCCAAAATGCATCAGATATTCAATTGCTTTACTTTCGTCCATAGCACCCTCCCTCTGATTAGTAGTTCTTTACAGGAACACTATACAGCATTGATTGTTGGATGTCAATATATTGATTGTATTTAATAAGAGCCAGAACAGGCACCTCGCACGGTAACTGTTCTGGCTCTTATTAAAAGTTTTTCTAATTTAATCTACTGTCACAATTCTCATCATATTACTTGTAAAGCTTCTCTCTTTGCTTACATTTGTTGAAGGAATTCCAGCTGTGATAACTACAACATCTCCCGGCTCAACATACTGTTTTACCTGTGCCAGTTCGATCGCATTTTCACAGATATCTTCTGTTGTATCAACTTCAAGAGACTTCAGCGGTCTTACGCCCCAGTAAATAGACATTCTTCTCAGTGTTCTCTCGTTCGGAGTTACACCAAGGATTTCCTGTCTTGGTCTTAAGTTGGATACAACTCTTGAAGTTGCTCCTGATACAGATGGTGTAATAATACATTTTGCATTCAGGTTTGCTGCTGCCAGTACGGATGAATATCCGATTGCACTGGATACTCCGCCTCTTAAATGACCGTGCTCTTTCTCAAGCATGCTATCATAATCAAGGTGTTTCTCTGTCTGCTCAATGATATGAACCATCATCTGAAGCGCCTCGAGTGGGTATTTACCCTGTGCTGTCTCTCCTGAGAGCATTACAGCATCTGTTCCGTCATATACAGCGTTCGCAACGTCTGTTACCTCAGCTCTTGTCGGACGTGGATTACGCATCATAGAATCGAGCATCTGTGTTGCTGTGATAACTGTCTTGAACTGATCGTTACATTTCTGGATCATCATCTTCTGAAGATATGGAAGTTCCTCTGCCGGAATCTCAACTCCGAGGTCTCCACGGGCAACCATGATACCATCTGCTGCACGAATGATCTCATCGATATTGCTGATTCCTTCTTCATTCTCAATCTTTGCGATAATCGGAATGTAAGGAGCTCCGAGAGACTTCAGATATGCCTTGATCTCAAGAATACACTCTGCATTTCTTACGAAAGATGCAGCGATAAAATCAATCCCCTGCTCTGCTCCAAATTTAATATCTTCTTTATCTTTCTCAGTGATTGCCGGAAGTCTTACCGGTACTCCCGGTACATTAACGCCCTTTTTCTCTCCGAGTTCACCACCGTTGATGATCTCACAATGAATTTCTTTGTCTGTTTTTCCGATTACTTTCAGTCCGATCAGACCATCATCGATCAAAATAATCTTTCCTTCACTTACATCTTCTGCAAGTCCCTTATATGTGATAGATACTTTATTCTCATCACCAACAATATCTTCTGTAGTAAGTGTAAAGGTCTTCCCTGTTTCAAGCTTAATCTTCTTTCCGTCTTTCAGAACACCTGTACGGATCTCTGGTCCCTTTGTATCCAGAAGAATAGCTGTCGTTGCATGCTCTTCCTCGCGAAGCTCTTTGAGCATATCCATACGACCCTTCTGTTCTTCATGATCACCATGAGAGAAGTTGAAACGAGCTACATCCATGCCATTCTGGATGAGTTTTCTCATCAGTTCTCTATCATTTGTGTTTGGTCCCATCGTACATACTACTTTTGTTTTTTTCATACTAAGTCAATCTCTCCTTTAAAAAATATAACCATAAAGTTCCTATACACCTGGAGCGAAGCTGCACTGTATCACTTTCGGCTGCAACTCTGATCTGATACACTGCACTGCCATACCTCATCTCCGGTAAAATATGAGAAATATGCGTTACACAATTCTCATTTTCTACTTTACATGTTCATGTGTAAATAAATGATCCTGGCAATACTCATAGTTTCCATTACATTTTGAACAGAAACGGAACTCCAATGTCGGATCATCAAGTTCTGTACGTCCGCAGACTGCACAACGGTGTCTTGCCCCATTCGCATAAGTCATATGTGGTCTCGTCTGCTGTTTAAACTTTGCTTTTCTCGCCTGCTCTTTCGGACTGAAACGCTTCATATTCCTGCTGGACAGGAAAAAGATAACAAAGTTCAATAAGGATGCCGCAATCGCAACTTTCGTTGCGAGACTTCCTGTAAAGAAATAATACAGTGCCATTGCTACATATACGAAAGCCATCCATTTCATCTTAATCGGTAAAATAAAATAGAGTAAAACTTCCATATCCGGATAGATGGAAGCAAATGCCAAAAAGATAGACATTGTAATGTAGTTCGTGCTGATCAATCCGATGCTTGAAAGTGGAAGTTCAATTCCATAGATAAGATAAAACACACCATACAGTATGAATACTGCGATCACTGTAAAAAGTATTCCTGAAAAAATGTATACATTATAACGGAATGTTCCCCAGGTTCTCTCAAGTGCAGAACCAAGAGAATAGTACAATAATACTAGGAACAGTAAAGAAATCAAACTTCCTGTTGGTGGGATCAATACCCAGGAAATAATTCTCCAGATCTGTCCTCTTAAAATATATGCCGGTTCCAGTGTAAGCCATCCTAAAAGTCCCGGTGCTAAATAATAAATAGCGAAACCTATCACATACCCGGCCAGCAGATACACCGTAAGATTCGGTATTGCAAAACGACCTAATTTTTTTTCTAATTTATCAAGCCAGTTCAACTTGTATTCTCCTTCTATTTTCATTTTATATTACTGTCCACTACGTGTGGCCAGCACTCACATCTTCGTATAGCAGTAATTGTACAAGGGAAGACTTGTTTTGTCAAACGATTGTTTTTATATTAATACACTTTTAACAAGAATATGATATTTTCCTTTCCTTTCTACTTAGACATTTTGCCATATTACAGCTCATTTCTTCACACTTACTACACTACAATGACCATTGTCTTTTTAAGAATCTTGTCGTATAATGTTATTTATTGCGAGCTAACAAACGCATTTAATAGGTAGTAACTCATATAAATTTGACAAATTAACTGAATTACAAAAGATTGGGGATATTAATTATGAACGCAAAAAATCTACATACTTTAGGAATCGACATTGGTTCCACAACAGTAAAAATTGCAATTCTTAATGATGAAAATGAAGTCCTCTTCTCTGATTATGAACGCCATTTCGCTAATATCCAGGAGACGCTTTCCGATCTGCTCGGCCGTGCGCTTTATAAGCTTGGACCAATCCAGGTTTCTCCTGTCATCACAGGAAGCGGTGGCCTGACACTTGCCAAACATCTCGGTGTTCCATTTGTCCAGGAGGTAATTGCAGTCTCCACTGCACTACAGGATTACGCTCCTCAGACAGATGTAGCAATTGAGCTTGGTGGAGAAGATGCGAAGATCATTTATTTTGAGGGTGGAAATGTAGAACAGCGTATGAATGGTGTCTGTGCCGGTGGTACAGGTTCTTTCATTGACCAGATGGCATCTCTTCTTCAAACAGATGCTTCCGGTCTGAATGAATACGCTAAAAATTACAAAGCATTATACTCTATCGCTGCGCGCTGCGGTGTATTTGCCAAGACAGATATCCAGCCACTGATCAATGACGGTGCTGCTAAGGAAGACCTTGCCGCATCCATTTTCCAGGCTGTTGTGAATCAGACCATCAGTGGTCTTGCCTGTGGAAAACCGATCCGTGGTCATGTTGCATTTTTAGGAGGTCCACTTCATTTCCTCTCAGAATTAAGAGAAGCATTCATCCGCACATTAAAACTGGATGATGAACATATTATCGCACCAAATCACTCACATTTGTTTGCTGCGATTGGTTCCGCACTGAATTCCAAAAAAGATACTCCGATGGAACTGCGTGATATGCAGAATCGTCTCGAGAATAAAATCCAAATGGATTTTGAAGTGGAACGTCTGGATCCACTGTTTGCAACAACTGCTGATTACGAGGAATTTATTTCCCGCCATGCAAAGCATCAGGTGCCGGTAAAAGATCTTGCCTCATACAAAGGAAAAGCATTTCTTGGAATCGATGCCGGTTCAACAACTACAAAAGCAGCTCTCGTTGGTGAAGACGGAACACTTCTTTATTCCTTCTATCACAACAACGACGGGGATCCGCTTGGTACAACGATCACAGCGATCAAAGATATTTACGATCAACTCCCTGAGGGTGTAGAGATTGTTCATTCCTGTTCCACAGGATACGGCGAAGCACTGATCAAAGCTGCTCTGATGCTTGATGAAGGAGAAGTTGAGACTGTTTCTCATTATTATGCAGCATCCTTCTTTGAGCCGGATGTAGACTGTATTCTGGACATTGGCGTCAGGATATGAAATGTATCAAAATCAAAAATCAGACTGTCGACAGTGTTCAGCTGAACGAAGCCTGCTCTTCCGGATGCGGTTCTTTCATTGAGACATTTGCAAAATCTCTGAATTATTCTGTAGAGGATTTTGCTCACGAAGCACTTTATGCACAGAACCCGATCGATCTCGGAACACGCTGTACTGTATTTATGAACTCCAAAGTAAAACAGGCACAGAAAGAGGGGGCGTCTGTTGCTGATATCTCAGCCGGACTTGCTTATTCTGTTATCAAGAATGCCCTGTTCAAGGTAATCAA